>Ga0208434_1000126_pt1 | contig 41581 bp, 35 predicted proteins | sample 13_taG_FD_184086 | JGI IMG/M metagenome (GOLD analysis project Ga0208434, IMG submission 184086) | Marine viral communities from the Subarctic Pacific Ocean - 13_ETSP_OMZ_AT15268 metaG (SPAdes) (version 2) | ecosystem: Environmental > Aquatic > Marine > Oceanic | place: Pacific Ocean | collected... | reverse complement strand
CGTTTTCCATCAACTTCAACAAAACCAGAGTAATACTGTTTGTTTCCATCGTCGTTGCGCCAAAGGCTACCACATTCTCTTTCTTTCCAATTTGATTTACTCATTTTAATATTTGTTTTTCAATGTTTCAATAAGTCTTGCTTTGTAATTGGATGGTGTGGATGTATAATGTTTTTTGAATACATTGTAGGTTCTGCGCTGGATGCTGTTACAGTTGTTTTTATCATACTGCAAAACTCTGCGAATTTCTTTTGCTTTTTTGCCGCTCATAACAAGTTAAAGTTGGGGGCGTAAGCCCCCAACTATATTAAGTTTTAGCCAAGGGTTACTTTTTCAATGCTCGACTTAGCTAGCTTGAGACTGCGTCCACTATTGCGGTCGTGGACAACAATGTAAAAAGGACTCTCAGAGGTAAACTGAGCATTGATAACACCTCCTTGAGTTGTGTATAGACCGAAGAATCGACCCCCTGACTTTCGGATCGAATTTAACGCCGATCTTTGTTTTCTATTTAGTTGCTTCATGCTTGTATGATAGCTGTTTTTGGATTAAAAGTCAACAATTGTTTTGATTTATTTTAACTTTTTTGTTGATAGTTTTTTTAGATGAATTTCGCTCTCTCCACTGAGAGATTCTTTTGCCACAGCCTGTTTGATTTTTTTGTCAAATTCATCGTTAAGAGATTGTAAAGCGTTATTTTTGAAATCAACACCTTGAACAAAGTTTTTAATAAATTTAAAATCATATATCAGCTTGATGTTATTCATTGAAAGAATGTCTCTCATGTTTTTTAATTTGCTCCACAGGACTCTACGCAAGTCGCGCTCTGTAAGTTCTTCAAGGAAAATATTGCTTGAGAAGTATTTAGACAAGTGGACGCGGATTTTAGACTTGGGTGGAGACTGACCTCCAGCGAAACCCATGCTTTTTTCCTCCAGAGTGTCTCCTGTTATAAAAAATTTACAGTTTGAGAAATCTGCCACGTCACCAGAGTTCATGTATATTTTGCCTTCTTTAAATATCTCCGTGAACAATGAATGCGTTGACTCGTTCATTTTATGGAAGTCATCAATAATAATTATGCAGTTTGGCTCAATCAAAACCTTTTCACAAAGCGATGTGTTGTTATGGATTTGTGGAACTATCTTGTAGTTAGCATAATGATCTGAGAAATGAACGCCATTATAAGACAACACGGTCGCGCCACTCATTTCCAGAGACTCTTGCAACAGTTTAGTGAACATTGTCTTACCGCTATGTTTAAACCCATTAAGGCAGAAAATTGGAATGCCTCCAGAAGAGTTTTCAAAACCCAAGTTTGATAGCTTAATTGACTTTTCTAGTTTTTTGATTTGCTTTCTATTGCCCACAAAATTAGATCGAGCGTGATCGAAAAAAGATTCTATAACATGCTTCTTGTTTAGCGGGTTTTCTTTCTTGTCGAAAAACGATTTTAATTGTTTAAGTGTTACTTGAGCGGGTTCTTTTTGTTTGTCAGCCACCCAATCAGAGAACTTGGACTCAAACTCTGCAAAAAGATCTTCTGTGCTGTCACCATCTTCTTGAATGATTTGGTTCTTAAGTGTTTTGATATCACCATCCATACTCCAAAATTCAACCTTAGCCTGAGCGCCGCAATGGTCGATAACATCCACGGCTTTGTCTGGATAACATTTATTAGGCATAAATCTTTCGCAGTATTCGATAACGTTGCCCAAAAAAGATTTTGAATATTTAACATTATGAAATTCCTCATAAAACTCAACAAGAGATGGGAGGATTTTATTCATTTGAAACTTAGAAGGTTCTCTAATTGTAACGCGCTCAAATCTACGATCCAAAGCACTATCTTTCTTGATGGTCTGAGTATATTCATTAATTGTGGTAGCCCCAATGCAACTAATAGTTCCACGAGCTAATTCTGGCTTAAGGATATTGGAAGCTTCAAGAGAGTTTTCTTGAGACCCCCCTGCACCAACAAGAGTATGTATTTCATCAATAAACAGAATGAGGTTGTCATACTTCTTCATTTCATTCACAAAGTTCTCTAGACGTTCCTCAAACTGACCACGATACTGTGTGCCAGCAACCATACTAGAAAGACTCAAAGAATAAATAACCTTGTCAGAAAGTAGCTCTGGTGCTTTGCCGTTGACAATAGAAGATGCCAACCCCTCGACCACGCTAGTTTTTCCACATCCAGCAGGTCCGACCAAAATAGCATTAGGTTTCTTTTTCCTGCACAGGATAGTGGCAAGTTCTTCTATCTTTCCGTCGAAATCAATAACAGCATCAAAATCACCGCTTACAGCCTTTATGTTTAAATTCTCAGCAAACTGCGATAAAACATCATTGTCGTTAAACATATCAAGAACTTGAAGCTGTTCGGGCTGTTCTTGGACTTGAGCATCCTCAAGGAACGGTTTTGGTGAAAATAATTCTGTATCTTCGTCTTTCAAATACGCTGTTGTCCTGTAAATTAAATCTTCAGCAGTATCGTTGTGCAAACCACCTTCAAAAAAGAAACTTTTGATTGCGCGGGTGGAAAAATTGTAATCTAAAAAACCAAGGAAGATAACCTCTGGAGCGACATAATCTAGGTTGAAAATATTAAAAGAAATATCTTCACAGTGCGCCAAAAACTTTTTTAGTTTTGGAGTGAACTTAATCTCTTTATCGTAATCCTTGTATTGTTTTTTGCGCTCAAGATTTAAAAATGAAGCCTTCGACAATTGCTCCATGAGATCAGAGTCTCCGACAATCGTTGCACAACCAAGATTGAAATTAGAGAAAAATATAGCGGAAAATAGCTCTATGTCTACGCTTTTGAAAGAAAGTTTTTTGGCGGCTTCTTTGCTTTTGTTGAAAATGCCGAGTGTCTGTTGTAAGTAATTTTTAAGTTCCATGTTTTTTAAGGTCTCCAAGTTTCATGAGGACGGAAGAATTTATTATTTTTATATTTTCAGCGAATGATGTATTACTATCACTTCTTCTGCCAAAAACAACAATTATATCCTCCTTCTTTAAGGGCTTGTCTTGATTGTCTTCTATGAATTCTGTTAGGTTTTCAGAGTTGCGATTATCCATTAATAAGAATTTATGATCACTAGTATTGTCACTACCAAAAATCATCATATACTTATTACCATTCCTTGAAGTTCTTGTAAAGCAATCTTTCACCTGACAAACACATTTAAAACTAGAACCCTGAGACAAACTATTAGATTCTTTTAGGTTTGTCAACATACCATACTCGTCACTAAAGCAATCTGTTAGACCGAAAGAGTAACTGTAACCAAGAAGCGAATTTTCATACCACCAATAAGTAAATTTGTGATGTTTTTTGTTTTCGTTATAAATGCTTCGATAGTTATCAAACTTCTTTTTGAACGTCTCAAATCGACTTGGCTTCATAATCGGGCGATTATCATCGCCTAGGGTTTGCTTGTCAACAATGTCAGCAATCGAATCCAATACATCAAAATTATACTTATTTCCCAACTTATCTAGATTCCTCTTTTCCCTGTCTGTTAGAAGGTTGAATGATTGAGCCTCAAGAACTAGGCGAATTCTATTGTCGGTATTACTGTCCATCGTTCCAGCTTGAATCAGAGCGGCGAGAACAGAAATGTTGATCCCGCATTCTTTCGCCGCAACAAATGCGTGATACTTGTTGTCAAAAGAATTGCCACGAAATGAAACAAGACTCCTCAAAGAACGCAGAGAAATACCTTTAATACTATTCAAGCCGTATCGAATGTCGTCTCCCTCAATCTGGAAGTTTAAACCCGACTTAAAAAGATCGGGAGGTAGAAGTTTGATGCCAAAATCTGGTAATTCTTGATTCACTGAAGAAATAGTTTGCAGGGGATCGGGTTCAAACTCTGCTGATTCCAAGACGCTCAAGAAGAACTCTTTTGGGTGGTTGAACTTAAGATACACAGTCTTAGCCGCTAGGGTCGCATACGCGAAACTGTGAGATTTATTGAATGAATAGTGCGCGGCGGCTTCCAACGCTGACCAGAAGAAATCAGCGACTCTTTCTTCCATACCCTTTTCTTGAGCGGCATTGTAAATTTTTTCTTTCCAAGGTTGCATTTTTTCAACCATTTTCTTACCAACAATCCTGCGAACATCATCAGCATCTTGTAGAGAAAAACCAAAAACTTGAGAAATACATTGCATCAAGGTTTCTTGATATAAAAATACATTTTTACTTTCACGAAGAAGTTCATCCATGACGGGGTCAATACCCAACTCTTCGGGAGATCTTTTCTGCCTAATGTAATCGTCAACAAATTGAAGACTGGACGGGCGAGCAAGAGCTACAACGTCAGATAGTTCATTCAGGTCAATTGGTTTAACATCTTGGCAAACTTGAAAGTTGGTATCAGCAGAAATCTGGAAAAGACCCACTGGGTGATTGAAATCCTGTAAAACCCTGTAAATATTAAAGTCGTTAGGGTCGATATCTTCTAATTTTATACCAAGCTTCTGACATGTTTTGTGAGCAATTGTTAGAGTTCTCAAGCCAAGTATATCAAACTTAACCATAAGATCAGCAACGTCATGCATATTGTAGCCTGTAACTAAATCGCCATCTTTTGTTAGCTGTAGAGGAACTACATCTTCAATATTCTGACTGCAAATTGCAATACCAGATGGGTGAACACCTGTATTTTTTATTAGGTTTTCTATAGCTATGGCATTTTCAATAGTTGTTCTATGAGAAGAACACCACTCATCAAATTTCTCGCTTTCTTCCCTAGCGTTCTTTAGGGATAAAACTTGACCGTGCAACTTAGGTATTAAGTCACTAACATTTTTAGCTTCGTCTTCTTTAGCTTCATCAAAATATTTTGTCGCCTCGCGAATACAAAGCTTAGAACTAAAGGTATTGAAGGTTAGAATTTTAGCGGTGCGACCAGCATGAGTTTTTTCAATATATTCGATTACCTTCCCTCGCTTCTCATAAGAAATATCATTATCGATATCTGGAAGAACACTACCAACAAGAAACTCTTTGCCGTTCTTGTCTGTAACTTTACGCGCTCGACTCTTGGAAACAAATCTCTCAAAAAATAAACCATGTGGAATTGGATCAATGTCTGTTACACCCAAAAGAAACAAGACAAGAGAACCCGCCGCACTTCCTCGACCTCCACCGACAGGGATGTCGTTATCATGACAGAAGTTAATCACATCCCAATTCAATAAAATATAATCAATGAAACCAAGCGTATTGAGGGTGTTTAATTCAAACTTAACACGATCAATATAGTTTTTCTCTTTTTCTAGACCCTTTGCGACCATGCCTTGATAACAAAGCTTACGAACAATTTCGTAATTCGAACTGCCCTTTTTAAGATCTAATTTTTCAAGAACGGATTCATCTACGGGAGTCTGAGGAAGTTCAACACCCGCTGGTTCTACACAATCATAAACAGTGAAGTCTTTAAACATTATTTGGTGAATTTTTTATTGGTTATCTATATTTGTTTGTCTAAGGCAAATGATCATTGAATGCGCACTATAGTTCTAATGCTTTCTTCAATTTTAAAAACACCTCGAAACACATCTTTGTGTCGTAGAGAGAATTATGCAACAACTTTTCATTAAAGTCAATGCCAAACAGCTTCAACAACTGCAACTGACTAACGCTCTTTCCCCTTGCTCCTCGCTGGTGCATTAGCTTATATTGCCACGCTAAGAAGTCTGAGCTTGGTTTACGAATATCTTCTCGGTATGCCCTGCCCAAAGCGCGTGTGTCGTAAATACGATCCAAGTAGCTATAGTCTGGAGTCTCCCCCAACATCTTTTGCATAATCGCGACCATATAAACATCAAAACCCAGCAGGTTTTGACCAACCACTATGTATTCGGGGTTTAAAAGATATTTCTTCAAGGCTTTCCATACATCAGCCAAAGGTTGTTTCTCCCTGTTGTATTTTGCATCACTGAAGCCTGTCATCTTTTTGATCATTGGAGAAAGATTCAAGTCGTCATAATCAACATAAAGATCGTGTTCAGAGATTATTTTTTTACCTTGAGCCTCCACCCATGAAATCTGCCAAGGTCGAGAATAACAAAGATTCAAACCTTCTGTTTCTGTGTCAAAGACAATATATTTTTGGTCGTATTTAAGCATTGGATTGTTCTTTCCAGCTTTGCCAACAAAATTCTTGAGAGCAAAAATGGTTTAGGTTAGGGTTGCCGAAGGTTGGGTTTTTGCCTTGAGAGCGGGAGCAAACGGCGCGAAGCATTTGAAACGCTTTGAAATCTTCTCTGTTTTCGTAGCAAATGGTTTTGACTAAAGTTTTATTGTTGATTTTTAATTTGTCGAGTGTGCGATTAATTTGAAAATCGAACGGGTGGTTGTTATCCTCAACCATATAAAAATGATCAACGCCATCCAAGTCGATGTTACTCATCCCAAAATGAAAAACATTGTTGTAGACGAAGGAATCGTAAAATGGGACACCGACTCTAATGTTCTGTAGTTTGTCTTTTATTTCAGAAAACGCCAAGACACTTGATTCACTTGTATAGGTGTTTGTATAAAGGTTTTTTAGGTCTCGTAAACCTTGGTTATTTTTAGCGAAAAAAACCAGCTTACTAAAACGCTCGTTTTCATCAAAAGAATCAGAAATAACGGGCAGTCTGATACCGAAAACAAGTTTGACTTCTTCTTCAAGGCATTTTTGATTGAGTTCGCGGAAGCCATAAAAGTTGTCCTCAACAACACAAAGTTGATCAAGATTAGCTTCTTTAACTAATTCAAGAATATGGTCGATGGTTAGTATCGATTTGCCGACGCTGAACTGGGTTTTAAATAAAGGTAACATAATAATATCCTATAACGAGAATATAGGATATAATGACAAACAAGTCAAGAAAGAAAACTAATTATAAAATTAGAAAAATGTAAGGCTAGAGCAAGTCACCCTGCTTTAGTTCTTTTTTTTTATTTTTTAATACCGAAAAATCCACTATAGGAAGTTCATGGTGAACCCACTTATCTTCAAATATAAAAACATCCAACCCATCAATAGTCCAACCATGCTTTTGCAGAAGCCCCCCATAAAAACTCATCTGAAGAGCATATTTAGTCAGCTTGTTGGCTGGCATATTATTAAACGGAGGTAGCGGCTTGCTATGAGACTCAATAACTTCAGCGTTGATGTTAACTTTATAATCTTGAATTCTAGCTATTTTTTTCTTGGAGTCTATGATACAGAGTCGGTCTACCAAACCACCCCAGCCCGTAGCAGAGTCTGTGATAAGTGCTTCCGCAACAATTTCTTCCGCGTTATGTTCTTTGTCGAGCTTGTTTGTAATCCTACGCAAAGATTTAATTGTTTGCTTTAAAAAAGGATGCTTGGGCATAGCATAGTTTTCGTTATTGCCCTTGCCTGATTTCTTACGAGCATCGGTTATGATTTTACCAGATTTTTCAAAGTTGATATAATGTTCCAAAGCGGCGTGAACAACTGTTCCAAATCCAGCGGCGAGCATGCCGTTAGAGTTCCACATTTCTGATATTTCTTCAGCAGGGACCCCCCAATACCGAGAGCATTGACGAGATATTCTTTCTGCGTCAAATGGTTTAAAAAATCGTTTGATGAATGTAGTTCCTCCCTGAAGCACTTTATACTCGCCGTTTTCACAGCGCATATTGTAAATATGCTGAGTATCATTAAAATCAACAATCACATTAGGCTCAGAAAAAGAATGTTTTGTAATAATTACATCTGTTGATGGATAGGCTTCTTTTGGTATGTTAAAACACACATCAACACCGATTATCTCAGATCCTTCAGAATGTTCTGAATCAACGACACCATCTTTCTTATACCAGACTTGCTCTACTTTAGCGGTAACAGAGCTAAAATTTTCATGACACCATGACTGAATGACAAAAGATACCCCCTCTTTTTTTCTAGGAACATAACCTAACTTTAGACCCTTGTATTCTAAACGTATAGCCTTGCTGTCAAAACTATTAGTTGGCTCTGCAATTAGCTCCATTGGAGATCCTTCTTCTATCTTTTCGTATTTTAAGTCGGGGTTGCTTTCCAGAGCAAACGAGATCCCTGCGATACCTACTGTAACTTTAGTCATAATGAAATTTATATAGTTTTTTGAACTTAGCCAAACTCTTGGCAAAAGCTTTGTTTCCGCCCTGCCGCTTTTCAGCATACGCATTATGCATATTTTGAGCAATTGATATTACAGCCTCACAAGAGGACTTGTGGTCATGAGATTCACATCTAGTCTTATATGATTTTATATCATCCGAACTCATTTCTCCAAAATCATTTTCGTGAGGGGGGACAAAGAAAATCATTTCAAAATCTACAGACTCAAGAAGTTTGAAAATAGATTTTATAGCACCTTCAAATCCCGCATTCTTTTCGCTATCAAAGTCGTTGTTAAAAGAAATGTAAATCCTCTCTAACCCAAGTGTTGATAGACGAGAAACAAATTTAGGAGATAGGCTAACGCCGAAAGAAACAAGGGTGTTGTGAATACCCTCTTGGTATAAAGAAAGGCAATCGCCAATAGATTCTACAATATGAACTGACTTACTTGATTCTATAGCAGATGGGACAGATTTATCAAGATGGTAAGGATAAAACCAAGTGTTTTTCTTACCCATATGAATCCATTTTGGGGCATCAAAGTCCACAGCCTTTCGACCAGAAAATCCATGAACCCTTCCATCAGATCTAACGATAGGGAATACAAACCGACGATACATTTTTCCAGAAGTAGCCAGCCCACTCTTAAATATTTTAAGAGTTTTTTCTGATATCTTTGGATTTATTTTTTGGTATAAATCATATTGCGGCAAAAGTTTTTGCAAGCAAGTGATTGAATAGCTTTTTTCTTCGTTCAAAAGATGTTTCTTGGGTTGATGAGTTTTATTGATTAAATTCCTCGCGTTCGTTAAATACTTCTTAACTTCAACAGAATCTTTACAGCCTATAGTTTGTTCTATTAGAGCATCGATGGGTAAATACATTGTGTCTTCAACAAAGTCCTTCCATACTCCACTATCTTTGTAGATTTGCAGTGCTGTTGGATTGTCTCCCCCTCTATAAAGAGCGTTTGTCTGCCAATAAGCGCCACAGTCTTTGAGTTTGTATCCAAGGTTTTGAAGTATTTCTTGTATGTTATGCATCGCCGCGCAGTATTTCTGGTAGACTTGTGTCCTCTTCTGGAGTGGTTGAGTTTGGTTCAAGAGATACGCCATTGCGGAAATTAGCTATATCTTGTAGATCTCCACATTCCTCAACCGCGAAGTTGTTAATTTTAAGGTTGATGAAATTACGTTTACTTGTCCCGTCTGGCATATTTACAGGATTTATGTGACGCAAAGCATCCTTACCTAAATGTCGAGCCTTCAAAGGAACAAGCTTATGAGTCCCAAATTGCTCTCCATCCTCAGTGATTTCATCTACAACCTTCTGTCTTAAAAGGAAAAGCCAAGAACAAAAATGAGTAATTGCATCAGACAGAGAGACAACACTTTCGTCATCGACAATGCTCTCTACGCCACGGTTGGTTGTTATGCCAAGTCGGTTTGATTGAACGGATGTAAGCATTGACACACAAGGCTCGCCGTCAAAACACAGGTCACGATGAATAGTTTGCTTGAACTTGTGAACCATATAAGCCACTTGCGCCCAACCATCATTTTTACCCATGTTGGCAAAATCTGTCTTGATGTAGTCGAAACTAAAGATCATCTCGTTACCTCGACCGATCTTAGAATAATAAATACGCTTGAGTTGAGAACACATTTCGTCAGCATCCATTCCAGCAACATTCACATAATAAAGCTTCATGCCATGACCTTCTTTGATTTTTTTGAATGTTTCACGAACCTTTCTGACAACATCTTCTGCACTCCAGTTGTTATAACCAGTAGTTCGCCATTTTCCAGTCTCAAGAAGCCACATAGGGACACCACTCATTGCAGAACATTGGCGCATAATAAGTTCCTCTTCGCTCATTTCCCCATTATCGAAATGAACCACTGGAACTCCATGCTCCGCACCTGTTCGGGTGCAATAGTCTAAAGCTAAACTAGTCTTACCTTGACCAGATCTAGCTACAATAACAGTAATGTTACCTGCTCGCAAAATAGGTCCATAGATTTCATTGATACGCCTATGTGGACCTGTTAAGCCAAATTCTTCTTGAGGGTTATTTCCGCGCTCCTCAATCATGTCTTCCATGATTTCAAAAAGATCAACAACATTAGAGTTACCCGCTTCAAAGTTTTGAAGGTCTTTGTTGTAGATATTGTCAGCTTTATCAAGAATATCTTGGTAGCCCATTGTGGGGTCTACCTTTTTTACAAACTTGGCTGTTTTAGAACATGAGTCGTAAATTGTTCGGCAGAGTGACTTCTTCTTAAGTTCTGCAACACAGGTTAGAAATACATCTTCTGTTATTTTAAAGTAAGCCAGAGAGTGAATAAATTCACTGATTTCAATATTGTCTGGAAAACTAACGCTTAGACCTTTCATTTTCTCAATGAGAATCGTATCGTCAATTGCCTCACCTTTATTGAGAGATGCTCGGATCAACTTGAATATAGAGATGTTAACTTTAGAGTCTTCACTATAAAAGTCATCATCTGTAATAAGTGAGGCGATTTCTTCCCACTTGTGCTGATGCTGTAGTAATCCACTGAGGACTTTCTTTTCTATGTCAAAGGAGTAAATCATTCTGCTGTTTGTTCGGAGTATATTTGTATTGTTTTTTCTAAGGCTATTTTTACACACGCATTAGACATTCTGCTTGTCAAGGTCGGTTGACCCTCTTCATTTATATAAAATAAAAAATAACCTTTGTTCGCCCCATCTTCAGAGCCTGTTGAATCATAAAGTTTGCTTATGATTGAAACTGGTATTTTTAATTCTTGTTCTTCTATTATTTCTCCTGTCATATTGCTCCTAATTCTTTAAGTAATTCTGTAGATATTGAATCACATTGCAAGACCCGAATCATGGTAATGTTGTTTTTTTCACAAAAAATTTCTTTATCGTTATCCCTGCACAGTTGTTTTAAATAATTTTGCTTAGATTTGCCGTGAAAATGTTTGTTGTATTTATAATGTTGCTCTCCATCAACCTCAAGAGCAATTTTCCTAGAAGCATTATAAAAATCTATAGTCATTCTAGTTCCAACAACAGGCAGTTCCTCAAAGACCATGTCACAAAACCAATGAGGTTGTAATAAATCTTTTACGCTCTTCTGTAGCTTGCTTCTGCTACCCAACTCCCAATCAATTTTATATTTATGAGAGCTAGGTAGCTTTTTTTTAGCACCATATGATGTGTAAAAAATCATGCACTTAAGATATTTTTTTCAACAAACTTGCGTAAATGCAAAGTCAATTTTTCACTATCCTCTAGGATGGTATATATCTTATTCATTCCTTGAATCTTGTCTGGAAATTCAAAGCCGCCCGATTTGATGTATTCGGCAAGTTCTTCTTCAACAGCAAACCAAGATCCACTCTTAGAAAAGAAACCCCAAGAAAGAAGCAGGTCTACAATCTCACGTTCAATCCAGACACTCTTTCCTCCATTACGTCCATATTTGATTGGATACTTAATTAAGCGACCCGTTGTTTCATTGTCAGACTTTCTCACTCTAGCTTTAACATAATGTCCAATACCTTTATTGGTATCACTCATTTGTTGGTCTGGTTTCTCAAGAATTTTATCTTTTTGGAACTGACGTTCAAATTCAAAAACCCAATTAGGGTAATGAGATAGAGCATGAGCGCCTGAAGCACTGGTAGTGCTGTTCGGATCAAGGCTTTCGTATTGACCCTTAATGGTCGAACGGACTTGAGAAATCAAGATGCAAAGATGACCGAACTTACCCATACCCAAGCTGACACGACGAAGAAAATCGGAAGACAGTAACGCTCCTCCAGCGACTTTGTTAGCCTCACTTGTGCTTTTCTTGGCATCATCTTTCGGGATTAAACTATCCATGCTGTCGATAATCATACAAAACCGAGTTTTATTTGGGTTGTTTGACATTATTCCGCGAATGAAATCAAAAACAAAATCGTAAATGTTTGATTGTAGAACAAGACATGTGCCATCAACCCATTCTGCTACATCGTAAACAAACTCAACTCCAGATCGAGCCTTCATTTTTTTACCAAGTCTACCTTCGGCTTGAATAAATAAACCTCTTGAGTTTTCTTGAGAAGAAAGCATTTCATACATAACCTGCAATGCTTCACTTGTTTTACCGCACTCATTACCACCACAGAAACGAAGCAAGCCAGCGAGGAATCCGCCGCCAATTTCTGAATCCATAATCATAGAACCACTCGAAATGAAGTCATCCTCTGCGATTGATTCTTCAAAGTTCAAATGGTGTTCTTTATTGCTCTTCATGAATCCACTTGCGAAATCACGAACATCTGCTTTTGTCTTTTCTTGTTTTTTAGTTTTCACGCTCATTTAAAAATTTTCTAATTGATCTAATTCTAGGCTTTACTATATCTTCTCCGATTTTATCCGAACCTTCCACAAATATTTCTTTGTTTTCTGGATTATAATAAAATTCTCTATGCTTTTTGGTTAAATAATCTCTACCCGCTTTGGAGCGTAGGTAAGTGATGCCGCCAGAGAATTTAAATGGCGGTTTAACCTTTGACAAGAAATCAATATCATTGTCAAACAAAGTAAATATGTTTGTTGCAATGGTTATATCTAGGCGGAAATTAGTTGATTTTTCTCCACCAAGCATTCGACGAATAAAAGCCAAACGCTCTCTATAGAAAGGGTTAGCTTTTTTTCTGGGTTTGGCGGCTTTTATAACCTCTCCGCAATGCTTGCAGGTTGAGGATCTAGCACCAATCAACCGCTTGCATTTGGGACATTCTTTTTGACCTCTTGGCATACATAAGTATTATGTGCCAAATTGAAAAATTTGTCAACATGTTTTTGCAAATTTAAAAACCTGTTCTCTGTTAAGGGAGGTTTGTTTACTTTATCTCAAAAGTATACCAACCACTCCTGATGCCGCGACAGCAGATCCAATAGCCGTTGTTTTATTAGAAAAGGCTTCGCCCTGCGCCTTGGTTGCAGTTGAGTGATCAACAGATATCGCTGTCCATGTTATTGATCCATCAGCGCCTTGTATATACTGAACTTGATCCATATCTGCATTAAATTTAGCAATCAGCTTTCCATCTTGATAAAATTTAGTGCTTGCACAAGAAACTAACAAAAATAAAGGCAAAATTAGTATTGTTTTCATGATAAGTCTTTATTAAGCATTTTTTTGACAAGACCATAAAAGTCTGTTTTTCTAACCCATTTAAGCTCTTCTTCTGCTCTTGTGGGATCACCCAGCAATAATGAAACTTCTGCTGGTCGATAGTATTTTGGATTGATTGTTACAAGCACCTGATCTCCGTGAATGTATTTTTGATCCAGACCTTGACCCTCCCAACGACATTCTTCAGCGCCGAAACCAGCAAAGCCAAAAGCCGCTTCAACAAAATCCCGAATGGAATATGTCTCACCAGAGGCTAGAACGTATTCACTTAAATCTTCATGAGAGTTTGCTTGTTGATTTAACATCTTCCAAATGCCGTCAACGAAATCTTCAGCGTCCGACCAGTCTCGTTTTGCATCTAGATTACCAAGTTGCAGTGGCGTTATTTCTTTGCCTTCCCTGATCTCTTTTATAATGTTAGCCACGCCCTTGGTTACTTTGCGAGTAAGAAACTCCTCGCCCCTCCTTGTTCCCTCGTGATTGAATAACCATCCTTGGACGGCGTATAAATTGTAACTTTCCCGCCACACCTTTACCAGATGCCTTGCGGAAGCCTTAGAAGCTCCGTATGGGCTTCTTGGTCGCAGAGGGTGAGTCTCGTCTTGCGGAGAGAATGCAACGTCTCCAAACTCCTCGGACGAGCCAGCATTGTAATACCTACACTCTGGACAGTGCTTGCGAATAGCCTCAAGCTGATACAGGACTGCCATGCAGTTTGTATTCATGTGGTTTTCTGGCATATCCCAGCTAACACCAACAAAAGAGTTTGCCGCAAAGTTGATAAAGTAGTCGGGTTTTTCATCCGAGATAACACGATCAACATTGGATTGATCTGTAATGTCTAGGTCAATCAGTTTGAAGCGGTCGTTATTAACCAAGTGTTTTATATTCTCATGGTTTTTAACTGAGAGTCGGCGGACGCCAGCAATAATATCGATGTCCGTATTTGCTAACAAATAGTCAACCATATGGCTTCCATCTTGACCTGTTACCCCTGTGATTATTACTTTTTTCATTATCCCTTGTTTTTAATATCATACAAACCAGAACGAATAAATTCAAGTAAAGATTTAATTATGCGAGTTTCTGTTTCTTGATTAGTAAAGTTTTCTGAAATAAACTTAGCGCCGTTTTTTGCAATAGATTCGCATTCTTCGTCGTTTTCGCGGCACCAATCTAAAACAATATTAAGATCAGAGAAGTCTGATTGAACCTCTATATAGTGAACCCCGCTTTCTAGGAAATCTTCGCAAAGCCAAGAGTGAAACCTAGGCTTAGGCATTATGGGAACAGAATTAGAGGCGAGTATCCAATTAAGAGAAGAGGACTTATCGTTGCCGTCAAGAATTGGCAAAAACTTTCTCTTTAAAAAGTCCTGTCTTGTGCAAAATCCCTTTAGCCATTCATTTTTATAAAGGTATGGTGCAGACTTGTAGTTTTGAGAGTAGTCGGAAAATGCAACATCGTGTTCTGAAAAGTATTTAGACACAAAACCGATGCGGTCATTGCGATGAATATCGTGTCCTGTGTCCGCGCCCCTCCAGAAAACTTCGTTTTTTTTATCATTCCAGTCAATGTCTTGAGAAAGATCTAAATTCCAGTGCCTACCACTATTTAAATTGGCAATAACTCCCTTGCTTAATTTATTGAAAGTGTCGCGTGTTTTGACTAGAACAGGGTAGTTGACTCCAGTGTAAGGCTTGTCTCCACAGCAAAACCAAAGCTTTTCTAGGTTGTTTAGACTGACGTATTTTATTATGTCAGGGTCATAGTGCGCTCTAGACAGACATTGTTTATTTCGAGCATCAACACAAAATGGATGGTCAAACAATTCGTGAGGCGAGAAGTCAAAAGGTTCTTCTTTGAAGTTTAAATTTTGATGTCCTAGGTAGTAGGATATCCTCTGTTCGTCTGATAAAATCATCCTACTGGCACTAAGTTGTTAAAATCAAAATCATCATCAATATCTTTATCTCCAACTTTGTAGAATCGGTAAACATCATTTAGATATTTCTCTTCGCGTATACATTGTTTGACGGCATCTGTCAAATCACCAGTAATGATGTAATTTTTTACAGCTTCAAAATCTTGAATGTCTATCTCCATCTTAGCCAACTCATCAAAAAACTTTTTTCTGATAGCGTATCGTCTATTGATAAAATCGCGGTCATGTTCGCACTTTAAGATAAGGTGGTTAGTGTTGGGGAATAAATAATATTTTAAATTGTGGTCAACAAATTCATGTTTGTCGCGGTGAAGGTGGCGCACATTTTGCCAATACTCGTCTTTCCAAAAAGGAAGTGAAGATATTTCAAGGCTGTTGGTAATACCAGAAACCCCACTATGAGGGTTGTGAACGTAAGCTGTGCGCTCGTTGAATTTAAAAAGGAAATGTTTGTTGCGGCAAAATACTCCATCAATAAGATTTTCATCGAAGCGTTTAACAAGATCAGGTAGTTGTTCGGCAAAATCCAAATGCATACGCTCTAGAGTGTCAATTGTCATAAACCAGTCGCCATATTTTATTGGACCGTGATAAAGACCAATGTTTCGGCTGAAGTCTGTTCGATTGCACCAAGGGACACATATTAACTCATTGTCTTCACAGTTCTCAGATAGGTATTGATATCCTTCGTCTTCCAAGTCTTTGTTCTTAGACTGTTCAAAGGGATCGGTGTGATAAACCCAGACCATCCCATCAAAGTATTTCTTGATAGGCTCAATAAGTTCCTTTAAGTGATTGCCGTTGCCAGCGTTAGTCATTCCTGTTAGCCAAAGTTTCATCCTATATGTTGTGCGTAAATTTTTTGTGGATCGTAAAAAGAAAATGGCGTTGTAGAATCTGTTAAGTGCTTTAAGGTGTCTCCAGAAAGAAGCTCGCAATGATACCTGTCTAAAACATCAAGTTGGGTGTTTATGGACTTCCAAGCAATATAGATTTCTTTTGTCCTGCTTATATTTGGCTGGAAAGTAAACGTCCCGCCCCAAGGGGTGTATCTTAAACCTTGTGTATAGATATCCCCATGTGAATGGAAGTGATCTTTTTCACAACGTTTGAAATCTTCTGCGCTGTTAAAACGAACACACAACTGATCTGGATTATTATCTAAAAACGACATTGACTCGCGACAAGCCTCAGACAGATCAACGCCTTTGCTTTGTATTATCCAATCATCCTCAAGCCAAAAAGAATATTCTGTATTTCTTACTTTAGGGATGGAATAAACCTTAAGAACATCCTTGCAGTATTCCGCCGAATGATTTAAATGGTTTTCTGAATGATGAACCAAATCAGAGATAGTCTCAATGACCTCAAAACCAAGTTGATTAAAATATTTTTTTATTTTATCAGCAACATCCTTTTCGTCTGGTCTTGTCTTTAGGTGAACAATTTTGTTTGTGATAAGGGAATCGAAACATTTATTCTTTTCAGAAAGAATGTTGTCAATAGTTTGTTCATAAGTATGCTTGCCAGCATGACCCATTGTTGTGCAAAAAACAATAAGGTTCATACAGCAGAACAATTAAGGTTGGTAAAAAAAATCATCACAAACTATATTATCATAGAATGTGATGATTGTCTAATTTTTAAGTAAGATAATTACTTTGCACTTAATTAACTAACCCTCACAAGAAGAGCAGTTCATGATAGACCTCGCCAGTTCTTGACTAGGATTCATGCTTCGCTGATAGTAAAAACCCTTCAACCCCATTTCCCACCCAAGGATCATTAATTCGCTAACTTCTTTTGGTGAAGCCTTGGGGTGAATCATGAGATTTAAAGACTGACCTTGGTCAATATACTTTTGACGTTGAGAAGCTTGAATTACAATTTCTTTTTGTGAAATTTCACCGAAAGTCTTGAACACATCTTTCTCGTGATCGCTAAGAAAGTCTAAATGTTTAACAGAACCATCATTATGTAATATTGATTTCCAAATAGCTTGCGTGTTTTTACCCTTAGACTCCAATAATGACTCCAAGTGTGGGCTTCTAATTGTAAATTTACCCTTGGCTGAGTTCTTTGTATAGTAATTAACCGTGGGTTCAATGCCTTGAGAAACCTGCCCCAATATAAGCGAGCTTGTGGTTGTTGGAGCGACAGCCATAGTGGTTGTATTTCTACGACCATAACCTTCAAGAACTTCTGGTTCTCCAAAAATATCAGCCAGTTCCTTTGTCGCTTTGTCTGCCTTCTCCCTGATTGTTTTAAATATTTCTGAATTTTTTAATTTAGCTTCCATGCTTTCAAAGGCAATCATGTTGCTTTGAAGGTAAGAATGCCAACCGAGAACGCCCATTCCTAAAGCCCTGTGACGACGAGCAAACCTGTGGTCGGCTTCCATATATGGCAAATCTTTGGTTTTGTTAATATATTCTTCCATAACAGAGTCAAGGAAGTAAACCATCGTTTCGACTGCGTCGGTCTCTTTTATCTCATCCCACCTCTCCAGATTAAGAGAAGAAAGACAACAAACAAACGACTCTTCTGGAGAGGAGGGTAGAGAAATTTCATTACACAGGTTAGAAGCATATATCTTCATATCCTTATCCTTGTAAGCATCGGGCGCATTCTTATTTGCCGTGTCTTGGAAGAAAAGATATGGGTATCCAGACTCAAATTTTTTCTGAACAATCTTAGCCCAAATTTTACGCTTGCTGACATCTCCGTTTTGCATGTCTTCCATCCATTTGTCTGTGATGGTGACCGCAAACGATAAGTCCTGAATAGGATGACCGTCAGATCTGATGCGCAAAAACTCTTCTATGTCGGGGTGTTCAACGGGCAAGTAGGCGGCAAAAGATCCTCGTCGGACACTGCTTTGAGAGACTACAGAAGTAACCTTGTCGAACAACTCCATAAAATGGACAGATCCTGTGGAAGTGCCTCCAGTGCTAATAGATGAACCTCTAGAGCGAAGATCACCGAAGTAACCAGAAGTTCCTGCTCCATTTTTAGTTTGGATGCCGACCTCTGATTGTTTGGTTAGGATGCCCTCCATTGTATCGGGGACAAAAACGCCGTTACAAGAAACAGGTAAACCTCTTGCTCTTCCATAGTTAGCCCAAACAGGGCTAGAAAGCGAGTAAAAACCAAGAGACATGTAATGTTCAAACTTTTGACATAAATCACCAAACTTTTCCTTATGTTTATCGGGTGCGCGGGATGTAAAGTCTTTCTGAAAAGATTCCCCGACACTGAGTATTCTCTCCTGTAAGCTTTCGCCTTCAAGATACCCTCTGTCTAAGATTTGTTTTGATATGTTGTTGTTCCAATAATATTTTTTCATGCAAATACGCTGTCTAGGTCAAATGTTTGTGATTTTTTTGAATATTCTACAGGTCGAGAATGGAAAAAGTCTGTTGAATTGTTTCCCATTAACTCCTCTTCGAACCACATTGTATCTTGAATGATATTATTGTCAACATCAAATGCTTTAGGAAATGAAATTTGTTGTAAAGAGTCGTTTATACGCTCTTTAATGAATTCTTTGAGAAGAGGCGCACTCAGTCCTTGCTCATCAATACCATTGACCATCCAGTCTATGATTTTAGATTCGGCAAAATAAGCTTGTTCCGCTTCATGCATGATTCTATCTTCCAACTCTTTATCAAAAAGCTCTGGATGCTCTTCTTTAATAGTGTTGATGATCTTTATACCAACCTGAGCGTGGATATTCTCCTCGTTCCTTGTATAACGAACCTGCTGTTCTGTATCTTTTAATACGTTCTTGTTTCTTGAAAACCAATTGATAATATAAAACTGGCTCATTAGAGATACGTTCTCAACAAAAAGAGTAAATAGTATTAAAGAATAAACATACTGCTTCTTGCTGTCTTTGTAATATCTGTGATTATACTTTCGCAGATAGTTAACCCGACCCTCGATAAAATCAAGCTTGAGGTTTTCTTCAAATACATCCTCAAGACCAAGAACTTTAAGTAGTCTCTCGTAAGCGTTATTGTGGATTACCTCTACGTTAGCCATAACATAGCCCAGATCTGTAAGAGATGGGTGTGGTAAGTTGTCTCCTAGTTTCGCCCAAAATTTCTTGACGGCGACTTCGATTTGACCAATGGCAGAAAGAGTTCTAATAATAATCTCTCTTTGTTGATCGTCCATCGTGGTGTTGAAATCTTGAACATCAGAAGAGAAGCTAAACTCTTTGTCTGTCCAAAAGCCATTATGCATGACTTCAATAAATTCTTCTGCCCACGGGTAATAATTCGGCTTCCTTGATACTTGTTCTTCGAAAATCATTGTGTTTATGTTTACACGAATGTAACCCGTGTCGAAGAAAAAAGCAAGGTAAATCTCGCCTAAATGTAGATATAATTTTTGCACTGAAGTTTTCTTCTTATAAAGAAATAAATATAGTGTCTTACAGTGTTTTATATATGAACGTAGTGAATAATTAAAACACAATTCTTTAACCTGACTTTAACTTCAGCGTCTCGCTTAGATACTTATTATAAAAATCTCGTCCAAAAAATCTACAAAAACTTCACTTTTTTTTCATCTTGACTTTTTTACTATATTACACATAATAGTATACGTATATGGACTTAACTAAATCAACAGATCAAGAGTTAGCCGCACAAGTGAGAGAAACCGCTTGTGATGAAGATGCGTTAAAAGAATTAATCTTTAGGCATTCTGGTATTTTTATGGATATGCTAAAAGCATATGGCGGTAAAAGTTTTAACCAAAATCAATTGAATGACTTTATAGACCAGAAAGACTCTGTTATATATGAAGCCGCTCAGAAGTATGATCCAGAAAGGTCGAAGTTTTCTACCTTCTTGGCTAACACGACTAAATACTTATGTTTATCGGAGAAAACCAAATTCCAAAAACACAGTATAATGACAAGTCTTGAAGAGACGGAATTTTGTCAGAGCGATAACTCCCCTACTCCAGACGAAGACTGTCTACAAAACGAGTCGATGGAGAAAATTAAAGACATGATAACTAATTATCATGACAAGCGTGTGCAACAAATATTCAAGATGCGATACTTTGAGACCAACAATAACAAGCTTACGCCATGGAAGAAAATAGCCAAAACCTTAGATCTTTCAGCACAAAGCTGTATAAACATTCACGACAAAACACTTAAAATTTTCCAAAACCGAGTAAAAAATGAACAAACAATTGAATTTTGATGCGCCCCTAAACTCCCTTAGTTTGGGTAATGTGAGCTTTAACTTTATGCGAGAGCTTCACAAAAAAGGCGTAGATGTAAACCTTTTTCCTGTTGGGGATAAAGCAGAGCTAGCCGCCTATGATAAAAAATCTGACGAACTTGTTGAGTATATCAAGAAATCAGGTCAATCCAGATACTCCAACTTGAATCCTAACACGCCGACACTTCGAGTTTGGCACATTAATGGTAGTGAGCGTTGGATAGGAAAGGAACAATACCTATACACGTTTTACGAACTTGATAGCCCAACCGAAGCTGAGATCAATATTGTCAAAGCCCAGAAGCATGTTTTCTTTTCTTCTTCTGACGCTTGCGATGCTTTTAAATCCGCTGGTTGCGATAACGTATCTCACGTCCCACTAGGATTCGATCCTGATTTTTGTAAAACCGATAAGGAGTATATGGACGATGTTACTCATTTTGGTTTGGTCGGCAAATTTGAACGGCGCAAAAATACATCTCTAATCATCCAGTCTTGGTTAAAGCGTTTTGGAAACAATCCAAAATACCAACTTACTTGTTTGGTTAATAATCCATTCTTTGCAAAAGAGACTATGGATGAGATGTTGCAGTATAGCTTGATGAATCAAAGTTGGGGTAATATAAATTTCCTACCACATCTTGCCACCAACTCAGAGGTTAACGAACTTACCAACTCAATTGACATTGATTTATCGGGTCTTTCAAATGGTGAGGGTTGGAATCTGCCAGCGTTTAATGCGACGGCTCTCGGCAAGTGGAGTATAGTCTCAAACTGTTCGTCTCACAAAGATTGGGCGAAAAAAGATAATTGTATTCTTGTTGAGCCAGAACACAAACAGCCATGCTACGACAACATATTTTTCCATGAAGGGCTTCTTTTCAACCAAGGTAGTTATTACAAAATCTCCGAAGAAAAAATCTTTTCAGCTTTTGAAACGGCTGTCGTTATGGCGAAACAACCAAACAAAGAAGGTGAAAAACTGAAAAGCGAGTTCACTTATGAGAAAAGTATCGATAAAATTTTAAGTGTAATCTTTCAATAGTATGCCTATCTACCTATATCAAAACCCAGAAACCGAAGAGGTTAAAGAAATCATTCAAACAATGAATGAAGAACACGTATATCAAGAAGACGGCGTAGACTGGAAGCGTATTTTCACAAAACCCAACGCTTCGATTCAATCTCTATCAAGCCTAGATCCATTTAATAAACGAGACTTTATCGATAAGACTGGAAACATGAAAGGTACGGTCGGAGATATGATGGGTCTTGCAGAAGAAATGTCAGCACAGAGATCAGAGAAAACAGGCACAGAAGATCCTGTGAAGAGAAAGTTTTTCGACAATTACGAGAAAAAAATCGGCAAAAAACATTTATCCGACAAACCCAAGACAATCACGAGAAACGGTATTTCTGTAGACTTGGATTAACTTCCTGATCCATATATTACGCCAGTCACCCTCAACTGTTTGTCTCCGATGTTTATCAGAAGGTCTCCAGTTTGACCTGTGTTGGTAACTCCGTCTTCTTGAAGAAACACCCCGTCTCCACTTACCCCAGTTAAAGTAGACGATGTTACGACTGGATTGCCACTGATAGTCACGTTACCTGTGAAGGAAGTATCGCAGTTAACTTGCATTCCGCTGTCAAACTCAACATAAAGAGTATTACTTTCTTCTATTGTCTTGATTGCGTTGTTGTCTCCCAACATCATGCTTCCTGTGACACCACTTGGAAATGTAACAGTATTTCCACCAATCAAAACGTTACTTGAAGAAAAGGGTTCAAAAGAAGAGTCCTTCGAAAATAATATTGTATTATCTTCTCCGCCAATCGAGTTACCGTCCCCATTAACTACAAAGTTACCTTCTCCACTTATGGTTGAGTTTGTTCCACCAACAAGCATACCACTATCTCTATCGAACACAATACTTGGTGACATTTGAGGTATATTCCTAAAATTAATCGTTAAGTCACCGCTAATGTTAAAATCGCCCGTTAAGAATCGGCTCAACTCAACTTTGAAACCAGTAGTTAAGTCTGTAAACGCCAAATCACCACTATTACTAAAAAAAGTGGGCATTTGCAACTGTTGAGGTTGAATTTTATTGAAGTTCATGATACAATAGGTTACTTAACAAATTACACGTAAATCATGAAATATCGTATTTATAAACCAAACCCTAAAAACACTGGTTGCGCCGCAACTGTTGACATTGCTCAAATCGGAGACCACTCTGCAAGCAACCTTTTTATCTCAATGATCCAGCAAAAAGGTTGGGATAATGCCAAGAGAACAGGGTCTTTTAGTGGAGGTAAAGATATTAATTTTAAATTAAGTGTGGCGGAAGCTGGCGAAATGGTTTCTTCGATCAAATCACGAATTCCGTTTGTTGCTTTTCATAAATTCAATGACGACTCAACAATCATCCGATTTGTCCCTTGGGATCAGAATCGCACTGTCAAAGAAAAAAACGGAGACGTAAATTACAAAACTCCAGCATGGTCTTTGAATGTTAAGCGGAACGGTAGTGATGCATTCAGGTTACCAATTAGTTCTGGTGAATCTCAAGTCCTCAACGTTATTCTAAAGAAATTTATTGCCGATTCTCTAATTCATACTAGTGAACAAGATGTAAGGGAGAGGGCTAAAAAAGCATATGCACCCGCTAATAGAACAAATACAAATGCACCAGAAGAGGACAACAACGATCCTCCTTTCTAATGTCTAAAAAAATCAAAGTATTAGTTCATTCAAATTACTCTCGTCTTGTCACGGGGTTTGGGAAGAATATGAAAAACATTCTTCTCGCTCTCCATGACAGCGATGAGTTTGAGGTTATTGAGGCGGCTAATGGGGTTGGGTTTGGTAATGACCTTATGACTCCTTGGAAGAGTTATGGAACTCACCCCACGGCAGATGTCTTACAAAAAATAAAAGGTGACCCAGCCAAAGAACGCGCCGCTTCTTATGGCTACTACATGATTGACAAAATTGTTGAAGAAGAAAATCCCGATATCTATCTCGGTATTGAAGATATATGGGCTTTCTCTCAATTTGAAAAAAAGAAATGGTGGAAAGATGTTAAAACCATTCTGTGGACAACTTTAGATAGTTTGCCTATACTTGATCAAGCATATCACATGCACGGCGTATGTGACAAGATGTTGGTGTGGGCTACGTTTGCTCAAAAAGCAATGGAGGAGAATGGCTACGAAGGTGTGGAAACCATTCACGGAGCTATAGATTACAAAGATTATTATCCCCTTCCTACCATCGAGAGAAACGCACTAAGAGAAAAGCACAATCTAAGTGAAGACTACGTCATTGGTTTTGTATTCAAAAATCAACTTAGAAAATCTGTCCCAAACATCCTTGAAGGATTTAGGCTTTTCCAAGAAAGTCACCCCGAATTAAAAACCAAACTTTTACTACACACTGATTGGGCAGAAAAAGATGCTGGTTGGGATATTGAAAAATACATCGTCGAAAAAAAGATCAACCCTAAAGATGTCTTAGCCACCTACGTGTGCCACAAATGCGGTCAGTTTTTTCTAGCTCCGTATTCTGGTGAAGATAAAAATTGCGGTGTTTGCGGTTCAACGAAAAGCGTCAAAACAAAAAACAGCGGCAAGGGAGTAAATGAGAACCAACTCAATCAAATCTACAACATTATGGATGTTTATTGCCATCCATTTACCAGCGGTGGTCAAGAGCTTCCTATTCAAGAAGCTAAATCGGCTGGCTTAATCACTCTTGCCACATCTTATTCTTGTGGTCTTGATTCGTGTTCTCAAGAAGATGGCGGAATGCCATTAGATTGGGATGAATATCGTGAACCTCATACGAACTTCATTAAAGCGACAACAAGACCTTCTAGTATATCTTCCAATTTACATAAAGTTTTCAGAATGGATGATGAAATGAAAAAACACTTTTTGAAAAACGGCAGAAAATGTCTTGATGACCGCTTTTCCGTTGATGTTACAGTAGAGAAGTTAAAGACAACATTCAGGGAGGTTTACAAAGCTGAAAAAATTGAAGTCGAACAAGAGGAAGATAATAGCCTTGCCCCACCAGAATTGTCCGATATGTTAGATGGAGAAATTGATGACCGCATTTTGTTTGTTATGCCAGAATCTGCTGGCGATGTATTCATAGCAACATCACTCTTGCCTTCTCTGAAAAAAACATATCCCAACAAAGACATTTACTTCGCTACCCAAGAACAGTTCCAGCCGATACTCAAAGGCAATCCATACATATACAAAGTTTTAAATTTCCATACTGCCATGGAAAACTTACCGATGATGGAAGGCGCGAGCAACCATAAAGGATACTTCCACTTATGTTTCTTGCCTCACATCGGAACTCAACGGATGCTGGATTATCTGCACCAAGGAGATGCCGATAAAATAATGTTCGATATTCACTCTGAAAATTATAATAAGCAATGCACCTCTTAGAACGATATAGTTTATCTACGGGTTTAAAAATTGAAAACCCTGAAATTAACGCACAATTCTACCCCGTCGTATCAGATAAGTATGTCGTGTTTCATACTTCTGCCAAGGATAATTTGCGCGACTATGATTATTGGAACGAGGTGAAATTGATGCTTCAACCGCTGTTTGAAAAACACGGCATAACAACAGTTCAAATAGGGCTAGAAAAAGATCCAACAATTAATTGTGATATTGATTTACGTGGTCAAACAACCATAAACCAAATGGCTTATGTTATCAAGCGCTGTGATTACTTTATAGGTGTTGATTCTTTTCCCGCCCATCTTGCTGGTCACTACAACAAAAAGATGTTATCTGTTTATGCAAACTCTTACGTTGCTTGTGTGCGACCATATTGGGGTAACCCCGAAAATCAAAAGCTAATTGAAACTCACCGCCCGAATGGTGAGAAGCCATCTTTCTCATTTGAAGAAAACCCCAAGACAATCAACCGACTTAAGCCTGACGAGATATCCAAAGAATTTTGCGACCTTGTTGATCCTGAATTTAAATCACAAATCCCTTCGGTTTCTTACATAGGACCTAAATACACTATAGAGCAATTCGAGATCGTTCCAGATTTTCCATATCAAATTAAGCACCCTAATTTATTTATACGCATGGACATGCTTCACAATGAAGACAACCTTGCTCAATCGCTAGAGGCTAGCCCTGCATCGATAATTACAAATAAACCCATTGATAAAGAATTACTTAATAGTTCTAGGATTAAATTAATTAACTACGTTGCAGATGAATTTGACGAGAATTTTGTTAATAATATTCGCGAGAGAGGTATTGATATGCACCTTATTTGCACAAATAAAATTAATTTAAAACAACAGCGGGTTAAGTTCTTTGATTACAAAGTGATACCTTATGATGAAGAATCTAAAATAAGTGATTCAAAAGAAAAGATAAGCGAAGACATTATCAAAAATAGTCGTATCGCTAGTAGAAAAAAAGTATTTAAAAACAATCAACAATACAATAGCCACTATGAATCTAATTCTTTTGAAAATATTGATGATATTTTTCTTGACTTAGATTGGATTATGCTATATAATATTTGCAAATGAAAAACGAACTAAAGCTAGACGGTAAAATCAAACTAATTGGAGAAACTGTTACATTTGACAGCGGCTTCTCCAAGCGCGAATTTGTCATCACGACAAACGACGAAAAGTATCCTCAAGATGTTAAATTTGAGCTTATTAAAGACAATTGCGACAAGCTTGATGATTTGAATGACGGTCAGTCAGTTGAGGTATTCTTCAATGTGCGAGGCAATGAGTATAATGGCAATCATTATGTCAGCCTTTCAGCTTGGAGGATTGATAGCCTAAAAGCATCAAACAACGCTGTGTCTCAGCCAGAGTCATCAAATGATGATGTAGACGACGACATTCCATTCTAAAAATAATTTTCGGGTAGGAATCCGAGTCGCGACTCAAAAGGGGGTGCTATAAGCATCCCCTTTTTTATTTCTCTTAAATTAATTCTTGACTGTTTAATCAATTTATTATATCATATCAACATGCCAGCAAAAAAGAAAGCTCCAAAAAGTAAATCAGAAGCAAAACAAAAAAACCCATATTCCCGCGACCAACTAGGTTTGCTGGAAAATATAGAATACAAGCATAATGTAGATGGTTCTATTGATTGGAGATCAATGATCCCCAATGAGTTTCTTTACGTTCGCTCTGAGTGGTTTACTAGAAAGGGTTTGGATGTTCCTAAATCGCCCGAAGGCTTGCAGGACAATCAACTTGCCATTATGCTTGGAGGCATTAAATACCTAGCAAAAATACGCGGGTTTTCTAAGGTTTTGTTTGACGTATCTCATGTTCGCAAAGACTACATTTCATGTAAATGCACCATTCACTGGAATCATAACTTTGAAAGCATCGGCTCATCTGAGTTTCCTCAAAAAGAAGATGTTGTTTATCAAGAGTATGCTAATGCTACATCTGAAAATACAAATAGTTTTTGTTTAAAGTTTTTGGAGACCATTGCTTGTAACCGCGCCTTTGTTCGTTGTGTGCGTAATTTCTTAAATATTCATATTGTTGGAGTTGATGAACTTGACAATTCCAGCGGTGTTCCTCAATTTGAGACGCTAGATAATGAAGATCCAAATGCATCACTATCGCCTCAGTCACAGCTTGACCAAACGGTTGCAGATAAATTTGCAGTAGACTTCGACGAATTCAAATCTACAAAACTTCGAGAGTTTTGGGAGAATAATTCTTATCGAAATAATAATACGGCAGATTGGAAATCATTCTCTGATATACCAGCAAAAGACGCAAGACAAATTCTCAACCTGATCAAAAAGTCTTAGACTCCAAACAGGTTTCTTTGACCCGCTGTTGTTCGGGGCGATGTTGACTTCATATTAGTAGCTTTTTTATAGAAGTCGCTAACGATCACTTGATCGTCAACAGGTATCAAGTCCCTTGTTGATCTTGATATTGTCGTTGTCACGCCGCCACCTCCAGCTAAACTTATAGACAAAGAACTTATTGTCACATCAAATTCTGGTATTTCTAGCCCGTAAATAGTCTGAGAAGAACTTTTTAAAGGTTTGTTTTGTGTTAAAGCACCCTGCTTAACATTTTCTTCAAAAGACTTTATTTCACCAATCATTCCATTTTTTGAATTTAAATCTGCTGGTCTCAAAACGTCTCCGTCAGCACCATTATTAATTATATTAAAATACATATATTCAAAATCAGCAGAAACATCTTCTCCAGTTTCTGTGTTTTGTTGACTCCCCTCACCATCTTCTCCATCTTCTTCAGGGAAGGCTTTTGCTTCATTATCAAGCTCACGCTTGCTTTTTGTTCTGTAACCAACTCTAATTACTCTATCTGGGGGTTCGATCCTGCGACCATTTTCATCAAACCTATCTCCCATACTGCTTGAAGCAGGAGCTACTTTTTCATAAAGGTCTTTTGACCGTTTTAGTGATTTTGGTATATCAGAGTCAACCTCTTGGTCATAGCCAATATAAATGTCATTTAGTTGTGCTGGTTCAAAAAACATTTCTACAGTTTCTTCGTTCAACCACGATTTAAAATCAAAACCTTCTTTCTTTAAAAATTTTATATTGACGACTGGATTATCCTTCAAACCAATAAAAATAAAATCTTTGGTAAACCCAGGGCGGAAATCTCCATCAAGCAGTCCATCATTTTCTTCTGGCGTCTCTTGCTGAAGATTGTTGCTCTTTAATAGATCCTCTATGGTCTTGTCCTCTGCACCAAATTTATTCAATAATGGTCTCATGAACGACAAATCTTCAATGTCAATTAGCTTTTCCGTTTTTCTAAACGGACCTAGTATTTGACTTAAATTAGTTTGATCAAACTCCCTTCTGAAAGCTTGTTGCTCCGTATAAGTTGGAGATACAAACAAAGAATTGTGAAGCGATTCGAAAAAAGATTCAGTAGTTTCTATTATACCTAGATCTTGTGGTCTTTTCAAAGTGTGTTGAGTCACAACATCATTACCTTCTGAGTCTTTAGAAGTTGTTGTAAATGATGATTTTGTATCATACCAAAACGCCTCTTGTCTGTCAAAACCAGTGTCGGGATTCTTTTGAGGCGCTGTTCTAGCTCCTTTTATTTCATCCCAAAGTATAAGATCGGTTCTATGCGGAGTTATTTTTTCCTTCTCATCTGGAGTTACAGCTTGCAATAAAAAACTAATCTCAAATTCAAAATCTTCATCATTAAACAACAGCCAATAAAAAAGGGCATCAAATGTGAAGCCGTCTAAGCTCTGACTAGCCCATAGAGCATAAAAACTTTTAAACAAGTCGCGGTACCAAGGAGGAATAAGGTCGTCAAAATTAATTCTATAGAAATTTGTAATCCGATCTCTGTCTTCTTGGTCATCATTTCCTGCATCTCGTACAACCTCCTCAAAGTCACCAATAAAAGAATTAACTATGCCCTTGGTTATTTTAGATTGCGTGAAAGAGGCATTCTGCAAAGATTGCTTATCTCCTGTTAATAATGGGTTCTGTATTTCCATATTTAAGGCTTCGTCGGAATCTATAAAATTAATTGATCCGTCCTCAGGATTTATATACCAGAAGTATCCTAATGTAGACGCTATGGAAGAAATAACGCTAGAAACTTTACCTGATATATTAAATATAGTTTTACTATCATCAGGAAAATCATTTAACGTTAACCCTATAAGTTCCATCGCCTCTTTAAATTCTGATATTTTGTAACCATATAATAAAGAATAATTTGATAGGTTTTTAGATTCAGAATCTTTATTTGCTGTTTTTTTGTTGAAAACCAACCCCTCCTCTTCCACCTTATTATGATAACCAATTGAATAAGGCTCATTTTGAAATGATCCTGAATACACAGAATAAGTTTTACCAATAACAATTAATCCACCATGCTTCACTGGTTCTAGTGATGGTGCGGCGTCAACGTCGCTCAATGGGTGTTCGCTATGTTTGTATATCTTTCCTTCAAATTGTAATTCAGCTTTTGGTGACGCTGATATACCTCTAACAGCAAATACATGAGAGTCGAGCATTAATGAAGTTTTGTCTACAAATTTTACTGATTTTGTTCTAACGTTATTTGAATCTTCAGATTCAGTCTCTTCAACAGCAATAAATCTAGTCATTAGTTTCTGTATTTTACTATTAGTAAAATCATACTTTTCGCCCAAATCTCCGTTAAGCATTCCAAGAGCCGCTTCGCCCTTGGTTGATTTGGAGTTTAATATAGATTTGATGGTGGCTGAGTGACCCCCTCCATTATTTACGAAGTTTAACTCCAGTCCATTTATTACCTCGCTCATAAATTGTAAGAAGTTGTTTCTTTTTTATAAATTTCTGCTGTTGCGCTCTTGCCAACTTCAACTAAACTTACACCAGTATAAGTTAAAATGAAGTTAGATATTGGCTGTTCTGTCCCATTTATGTAAGCGTCTACTTGGTTTGGGATGAATTTCTGACCAAATGAATCAGCCGCCCCGCTGTTATATTCAAAAATCTTTTCGGGCTTTTTTAAAGCAAAGAATTTTCCAGTTACTTGTGGGTCTAACCCAGTAAATTCATCATAAGATGGGAATTTTTGACCGTTACCAAAAACATCCCATCCAGAAAACAAATCACCACTATATGTTGACCCACCAGCCAACAAACCCTGAGTAATTAAATCTTCGGTTAAATCATTAAGCGCCCCCGTTGGGTTGCCCCCTGTATGCATTGTCAATACACCAGTATCAACCTCAGTTTTATCATATAAAACAACTCCCGAATTATTAACAGGTAATGTTTCATCTAGGAATATTTTTCCTTTACTAGCTTGCTTGCTGAAATCCAAATAGTAATCACCAGATGGTGCTTCTATATATACTTGGCTAGTCCCAGTGTAATAAAATGGTTGCGCCTGAAAAAGAGTTTGCGAATTTAAAGAAACCCTTGACATGTTAATCCCAGATATAACAGAGTAATCAATATTATAATATTGAGATTTAGAAGCTGTATTATTACGCTCCTCTAACTTGTATCTACTACCAGACAAGCTAGCAGAGCCTGTTGACATTATGTAATTATAGTTCATCTTAATCCTTTGTAGTAAATATAGTCGCTTTTCAACGCCTCAATTGATTCATTAAATACGATACCTGAGTATTGACCCGTTGACCCTGTCACACTTTCATAAAGAGCGGTCTTATCAACCCCACTCACTACGCTCGACACACCCGTTTGCTCAACTTGTTGGTATATCGAATAACTTCCTGTTGATAGTTTAGCTTCAAGATTCAATGCAATATCACCCGTTAAGGTATAGTTTCCACTTTGCAGACCTAGCGTATCAAATGCACCTTCTCCAGTTGGCGCATAGTTGTTAGAATTAGATGAGTCAAGATAGCCCAACTTTTCTTTGTAAGATGTCTTTAACCCATCGTTATCGTAATTATAAAAAACATACACTTCGTCGCCCTCACTTCCAGATACGGCTGAAGATCCAGTAAACATTCCCGTATAGGTTACTCTACCTGTTGAGACAGTCAAACTTCCAGCGGATTGTAGTGTTATACCTGTAACACCTGTTTCATAAATTACCGTGTCTGTATATCCAGTAATAAAATTTTGAACACTCTGTATTCCTGTATTATAAAAATAATCTCCCAAAATACCACTACTCAATTGTTTTAAAGTGTGTGGTGATATGCCTCCAGAGAAAATAGCGAATTCATTCAATGAGGCATTGACCGTTGGCACAGACGCACTTGAAGACTTAAAATATTGAGGTGATCCGCCTACATATAAATCTGTCGGTTGAGCAATTGATGAAGAATTAAAATTAAAAGTTTCCTTATCAACAACATTATTGAATAAATCAAATTTTGAAAAAACAACATCTCCCCCATCAAAAGACAAACCAATTATGTTTCTTTCGGACATCTCTATGGAATTTGTTGATACAATAGATGGTCCGCTAGGTTGATAAGCCTCGAAAAACATATTGCCTCTATCATTTACGCCAAAGTTAAATCCTCGCGACCCTGTCACATCTACAGAACCCACGGTTTCTTCAAACCTTTCATAAGATCCTAAAATGACTCCATTCTCAACTTCAGCATTCCATTGAAAATCAACCAACAAAGACATGCTGTTAATATCCAATCCCTCAATGGGTATCTTTAGATTGCTTTGATCCAATCTTCCTCGCCCACTTACTGCTCCAGTAATCAAGCCCGACACGCCAACCTCTGTAGCTCCTGTAGCGCTGACAATTGTTGCTGTATGCTTGCCTGTATCATAAGCAGGGTATTGGTTGTGTAGAATCCCCGTATAAGTGACGCTGGATTCTGGGTTCACCTCTCCATTATATTCGGCAAAATCATAATAAGCCGCCAACCTCTCATTGGTTTGAAGTTTAGATGTAAGTATGTAATGTAATCCACTCGCGCTCATTAATAAAATTTTGAAATGTTGTAGCTTATATTATTTACACCAATAGAGTGGCTATCTGATTGATCAAAATCTCCAGAGATATACTCCGAAATAACATTCTTAAGATCCTGCAATCGACCGCTTTGTTCATCCGCTGTGGCAGATATTGAATACTCCCCAAGTGTTCTTTCAGAAATAAGCTGTGATGCGAATCCCCCAATAGTGGGGACTACATTGGAAAGCTGTAACGGAATTTTGTCTGTTATAGATACTACTAGATTATTCAATCCAGTATTTAAATCTATAGACGTGTCAAATTGTGCGCTATAAGTTATTCGGTTATTAACTGGGTCTTTTTGAACACTTCTACTTTTCACGGTACTGTTTAAATAAACATTCAATCCCGTGAAGTCCATGTCGCCAAGTTGAAAATCTAACCAACCCTGATAGGCTACATTATAAGGATCTATACCGCTATAGACGGCATCAATTTCTTGGAACCTTGCTGAGTCCTCATATAAGCCAGTATTAACAACAGAGTTGATGCCATTAAAAAACAACTCGCCTTCTGCTGATACTATAAAGCTTGCCTGATCTTTGTCTGCTTGAACTGACGACTTATATTTATGCCCAATATTACCTATCTGGTCTATATTATCTAAATCTATGTAAGAAAATGAAAAATCTATGGTATTATCTCCAGTATTAATATTGTAAGAATAGGTGTTTGGCTGGTTTCTAATAAAAGAGAATGCACCAGAGTCGTAGGAGGACATTGAAGCCGCTACATCTTGAATCAGAGCGTTTGTAGCGTCTTGAGGGGTGAACAACCCAGTATGCACCTGCTCACCGTCAAATGAACCGTAAATAGAACCATTGATACCAGCATTCAAGCCGCCATCCTTGTTGTAATTGACTGTGGTTTGATAAGTTACTATCCCAGATGCAGTTTCCTGTCTATCTGATCCATCAAAATGGTAAACCTCAGTAATAGAGTAATTCGCTGTTTTTCTATTTATATTCTCGTTCCGTGATTTTAAAAAAGCGTTTGACCCCGTTAGTATTGGCGCGACATTATAGAAACCAGTTTGACCTGTAACAAAATCAATGGCATTCTGCAAAGCGTCTTGATCGTTAACTTTTTCTCCTTGCGCGGAAATTGTATGAGTAGCCTGAACTATCTGGTTTTCTTGCTCCTGAAACGACCATTCGTTTTTTGGGGAAGACACGCCAAAAAAATTCGAAAAACTCTCCCCAGTAAATGTCTTAAAAGAGGCAGAGTATGGAAGCATCGTGGTCATATCACTATCCTGAAAATCTAATGAAACAGGAAGCGTTTTCTCATAAGTTTTAGTATCTCCGCTGATTTGAACAACCAAATCACCATATTCATTCAATAACCCGCTTATCATCTGCTGTTTCTGCAAGCTTAAGCTACTAATATCACTACCAGTTAAAAAACCAACTAACTGCATATCGACGGAACTGTGATCATACAAACCACTGATAAACATCGGTGTAGAACTCTCTGCCAACAAAGGAAGAGGCTCAGGAAAATTATAACCAGAATATTGAATTGAACTCACGTAAAATTATGCAGTAGGGATTACATAACTTATTACACGATTTGCAGTGCCATTCGCCAAATCAATAGAAGTTTGATCTGAGACTATGTAAAATTCAGAGGCTTGTAATAAACTGTTTAACTCTGATGTTTTTGAATTTAAGAAGTTTTTTCCATGAAATAATCCATATTGAGGCAGAGAAACAGCTTCCGCCGTGATTGACGCATTGGTTAATGTTTTATTATCAGAAATTGTTAGCTTTTCTTTCAAACTCTCAATGTCGTTCACTCGTGTAAACCTTTTAACTCCATCCTGTCTATTAATGGTTGTCTTGTATTTCAAAATGCCATCTGGCAAATCCGACTTGTAAGAATCATCGTCAGTCAACGTTATTGTTTCTGAAATTTTGCCAGCGCCATAATCGAAAGATGTGCTTCTACTCTTTTCATATAAAGTCCCAGATTCGGGAAATAAAGCACTAGCCCTGACCACAGCATTAGCAGAATCAGATGACCAAAAATTTTTGCAAGCATTCAATCTATCTCTATTGTTGACTCCAACCGCACAATAATCAACCGTCATAGAGAAACTATTAAAAGAACCTTCTTTTCTTTTTTGACAATTATACGTCACACTTGCATCTCTATAATATTTGGGTGCAGTTGAGAAATTAATTACAAGATTCGCAGTTTTTGAGTTTCTGTTAAAACCTCTTTCTATAGATACGGGAGATCCATACACCGATTGCTCCTCAGATAAAATACTATCTATAGTGCTTGTAACAGCGCTTCGCAAAACATTCTGGTTGTCTCGTCGTAAAGAAGTTATATCAACAGTAACCGTCTTGCCAAGATATCCTGATTCATCAAGTTTTTCTACTTGTGTGAATTTTTTGCTTACGTTTTCATTTTCATGTATGCGAGAGGACGCAAAATTCTCCTGAATTGAATAAGAAAGACCAATTACATCTATAGTTTCAGAGATAATCCCATTAAAGCCCTTATCTATTGTGGCGTTTTCTGAAATACCATCTTGCTGTAATCCATAATTAGGTCGAACTGTATGATAATAGTTTGATACAAACACCTTTAAGTTATGCAGAAACTCATCGGAAGACTCAGTGCTTTGCTTGTATTTTATAGAAATATTTCTATTGTAACTGTATTCACTACCATTACAACTAAAGTCAAAACTTTCTTCAAATGATTCAAGGAGATGAGGGTTGGGTATATACTTTGCAAAAGTGTGGTTAGAATAATCATCAAGCCTCTTACTTTCTTCTATTTCAACATTCGCTGTCTGAGAACCGACCAAGGCACTTTCATCAAAACTTAAACTTTTTATACGCCCGTTTACATACTCGTCTCCACCTATGCGAGCGGTAATATTTTTCTGCTTATAGGCTGAACTTATAGCGTCCCGACCTTCAAACAAAACACCCTGTTGATCTGTGAAACTTATATCAGAGATGTCGATAGTATAATTACCAACCACAGTATAACCAAAAATTTCATCCCCATCTAAATAATCAAAATTGATATTTAGTGATCCATTGGTTACAGTTGTTGTAATTAAAGACATCAGATTTCTATTACGGTTTTAGCTTTCCTTCTAGCGTTGTTACTCGCACGTCTACTACATCAATCCTTTTCTCGGCTTTATCTATCGCCTTTGCCGCCTTTTCAACAACAGTAGTTGATCTAGCTATTTCCATAGCCGCATTTAAATTTACCTTGTTTATCTGCGCTAATATTGACGTTCCATCTCCCATTCCTTTAGCGAAATTTTCTAGAGCAGTGGATATCTGTCCAACGTTTGTTTTAATTGAGGCGGGGTTGAAAGCTTCTTTGAAAATGTCTATTTGCTCTCTAGTATCTTTTATTGATGTCTTAAGAACGTCTATTTCATCCTGTGTATGTTTGATGTCAGGTCTATCCTTTTTTAGTCTCTCTATTATTGCATCAATAGTTTTCTGATCAGTGATCCCAGCACCCCTCAAAGATAACTCGTCTGATTTCCTCGTTAACTCTTCTTGCTCTTTTCCACTCATCCCCATAGCATCTAAAATACCCTTGAATATTGCTGGACTAAGAGCATCAAGTTGTGTTTTGTTATCATTTAGTCTTTGCACAGCCAATAATAGTTTCTCTGGGTCGTCCCCAGCTTCCCTAAGTCTTTTTACGTTATCTCTAACAACATCGGCTGTTACTGTTTCTCCTTTTAAATTACCTGCCAATTCAAGCCTACTGTCGAATGTTTTCTCTTGTTGCGTAGTTAGAGTCTTTTTCAGCTTTCCAAGATCAAATTCAGCTTCTTTTAAATTATTCTTTAGAGTTGTAGACGCAGAAACAACCGAGTTTTTGAAGACTGTCTCGGCTTGTTTGATTTTCTCTCCTATTTCCTTTCTTTTATCTTCATCTGTTTCTTGACTTAACTTTTTTTCTAATTTACCTAATTCCTGTCTATTTAATTGCGCTCCAGCAATAGCCGACTGACCCCTCAAAGATCTTTCAACCAAATTTTTTCTCTCGCCAGTTAATTCAGGTGTTCTGATTTTACTCGCAAATCCTAATTTATCAACAGCATCTTTTGCAGACTCTACTCTTGCTTCGCTTGCTTTGTTTAGGATTACTCTTTGTTTTTTGAGGGTTTCAGAAAGAGCTTTTGACTCTATTACCAAACGATCTAATTCTTTAAAGCTTGCAACTTGAGTTTGAGCGATCTTCATCATTTTTGCCAACTTTTCCACTTCTTTACCAAACTTCTTGGAGTCTCCGTCCCTAGCCAGAGAAATTAATTTGTCCCTCTGCTCTGCGAGTTTTTTAGAAAAATCATTAGCGCTCTTACCGCTTTCAGAAAGAGACTCTATTGTTGACCCTATTTTTTTTCCACCTCCAGCAAATTCCATGCCTCTTGCTAACCTTTTCCTCATATCCTCATCTTTTCCTACGCGTTCTTCTGTTTCTTTCTTTGTTTTACGTGCGTTAAGCCCAATGCCGATGGAATGCGTGACACCCCCAACCGCCGCCCCAACCGCCGCCCCCTTGGGTCCAAACATCATACCCATAGACGCAAACTCTGCCACCGTCGATCCCAGATCCGCGACCGAGGCTCCTGTTTTGTCCCCCGCCTCTCTCCTGTTGTCCCCAAGAGACTGAAAGCCTCCGCTTACCGAAGATAAACCAAACATCCCCATTATACCAGTACCACTACCTTGTTGCAACTGACCAGCGTTGTCAGATATTGTAGAATTGTTTTTTTTCAGCTTTTTTTCATATTTTTTGAGTTGTTTTTTGCTTAAATTGCCAGCCCTTATCCTTTCCTGAATTTCTGCATTTTCTTTCTTTAACTTTTTGGTGTTCTCTTTGAGACTTTTTATGTTAGCTTTAGTGGCTTTGCTGGAGGATAATGCTTTTTTAGCTTTATTTTTAGCCCCCCCCAATAAACTACCCCCACGCCCGATGATAGCCTTTGCCGCCATTCCAAAACCAATTGCAAAATTAGGAACAAACCCTTCACTATGCATTCCAATTCCCTGCCTCTCTCTGCTTATTGCATCAGCCAATCCATTATTCCTTACGTCACTTAAGCCGTTAGGTTCGTCCATTGTATTTGTAACAGCAACAGGGTTTCCTGCGCCATCAAAGTGGGCGCGAATTTTAGACATAGGAACTCCTCGGTCTGTTTGGCTGTAGTTGGGTACAAATCCTCCAGCCCTTCCCTTGCCTCTTGGGATTGGTGTTCGACCATCACGAGTTGCTATCTTACCCTTATATTTACTTTTTAAAACTTGATTAATATACTTACTTTTGTTGTCAGATTTAGAACTTACTTTAAAGTCTCCTCTTTTGAATTGTCCCTTGGGAAGATCAAATATCATATCTAGATAATTTCCTTCATCTTGATCAAAGTTTATATCTAGTTTTGACCCTCCGTCAGACAAATTACCGACAGCTATATTCATTATTTTTTCAAAAGCCGCACCTCTTAAAGCACCAAAAGCTCCAGCCCCTCCCTCTTCAAGTTGGTTTACTATTTTTTTTGGACTTATACTTTTTTTAAGCTTAAGTTCAGGGTGTATAGTTTTTAAAATATTTTTTATTGTTTTAGAAAGTCCTGAACTCAAGCCCTCTTTAAGTTCTTCATCAAGATTTACTAAAGCGCTGAATTTCTTAGCGTCTGGATCGTCAGAATCTTTTATGTCTTTATTGATACCCGCAGAGGCTCCGTCGAAAAAATGTAGCTTGTGTTTGCCCTTCTTTCTTGGAACGTCAAGTCTTCTGTTCGCGCCATCCTCGTTATAACCCCCCAATTCAGGGGTTAGCATTATAAACCCTCCATCCCCCACTTTTGCATTGGCGAAAAAACCTAGTTTTTGTTTTCCTTCATTTTTTTTAGCTAATATAGCTATAGCTCTAGGGTCTTTTGAATTCTTTTTCACCCAATCCCTTAAAAGAACAGATTGATATTCATCACTTTCACCTTTAAAAAATCTACTCCTGTTAGCACCCGCTATGTCTGCTGGTAAAGAGGGTTGTCGTACTTTTTTGGCAAAATTTGGAACAAAACCTTTTGCGTAATGAGGTATGACCGCAGAATCACCATTTCGACCAAAATTTGGTATTTCGGTTTCTTGGTTATTCATTATGAATGATTTACCACCAATGGTTCCCTGCCCCCTGTGCGCCCTAACAGAAGATGTAGCGCCCAACATTCTGGCGTTCGCCTCCTCTTGCATGTGACCTGCCGAAAAACCCTTTCCCTTAAATCCTTTAGATGAACTATGTCCAGTCACGCCCCTCTGCCTCGCAAGAGATGTAATATTTCGCATTAGCCTCTCTTGATCTCTTAGTAAGGCATTTTCTCTTTTTATAGCATCCAGAACAGCTTGTTCTTTTTGAGCTTGTGATAAAGATTGGTTAGCTAACTGTTTTCTTAGCTGAACGTCGTGTTGTAACAATCTAACTATACCAGCCTCAATTTGCTTATTCTTTTCTTGGGCTGAACCAATTGCCATAACAGATTTAAAACCATCCATGGCAAATTTAGCCACCAGCTTAGTGATCTTTAAAAACGCCACAGTCACCATAATCAACCCTGGACCTGATATAAAAGCGCTAATAGTGCTTAAAAGACCCTTGATGAAAGCATTACCTTTTTCTGGGTCAAGAGCGCCATCTAAAGAGTCTGAAAGCACTGTTGCTATCTTTACTAAATTACCAAGCAGTGGCGCGATTGTTATTCCTCCGATTTTTTCCGCTAAATTTGTTATACCAGCCACCAAACTATTTATTTGCGCCGCCAAACTAGTATTTAATAGCTCGTTCTTTTGAAAAGCCTCGTTAGTTGCGCTAGCGGCTTCTTTCGCGGCGCTGGCAAAAATAGAAGTCTCGCTTGATAAATCCTTCAATGTAGAACTAACAACGTTAATCTGGAACACGCCACCAGCAAGCTCTTTTATCTTACTTGCTACAGTTGGGTCTGATATATTTTCAAGAGCCGCTGATAAAGCTTTTAGTTTTTGAATACCTGTTTGGCTAGAGTCAATCTCAACACCAAGCTCTTTTAGTTCATCAATGGTTGTTCCACGCGATAGTCTTGTGAATATAGATTTGAATGCGTTACCGATCACAGCACCACCTCGCGCAGTTCTCTGCTCTACAGCGGTTATAAGACCTAGTAGCTGATCAAATGATACTCCAGCATCCTCTGCCGTAGATCCAGCGCGAGAAAAGCCGTCAGCCAAGTCTTGTGCAGATACAGCGAATGCCGTATCAACCGCTACAATTTTATTAACAATCTGCTCGGCACTTAATCCAGCAGAGGTGAAACCGTTCATTGCGGCAGTCAGAGACTTTACAGACTTCTCTGCGTCCATACCTGAAATACGAGTGAGTATTAATGCGGCTTTTAACCGTTTAGCGGTCTCTTCTGCACTTAAACCCTGACGAGCTAATTCCGCCGCACCTTCTGCAACGGTATTAAAAGACTGCCCAGTATCTTTGGCGACTTGGAAAATAGAATCTCTAAACTTGCTAAACTGAGCGTTTGTAGCTTGAAAGATAGAGTTTATCTCGATTAGCTTTTTCTCAACCTCAACCGTGGTGCTGATAAGCTTTTTGAATGATTGGTTGACAGCTTGCAGAACCGCTGTGGTAGCTCCGAAAGCAAACACACGCGCAGTTGAAGCATCAAGAGATTTTTGAAATTCTGATGCTTGACCTGTAATACGCCCCAACGCTTGCTGAACCTGACGAGTAGATCTATTCAGGCTAGTGGTGCTTATCGAAATGTTCGCAGGTATAGTGATTGGTGCCGCCATTACAAAATATTACACCAAATCAGTTTATGAGGTCTTCCGCAGTGAGCTTTCCTTTGTTTTTTAAAGTTTGCTTTATGTCATCTATACCATGACTAGTCTTAGTTTCCTTGTTTTTATTATCTGGGTTATAATCAAATATTTTAACAGGATCATTCCTTATTTCATCTGGCATCTCCACGTTTTTAAGCTTGTTTAACAAAACAGATGCATAAGAGAACAGATACCTCTGGAATATTGTGATATTGAAAAAATCAACACCAAAAATAGTCATCGGGTTTCTATACTGAATCGAATAAACATCAAAGAACTCTGATTGGAATACTGCGGCGAGCAAAGACCTCTTTTCAGACAGTTCTAATATCTTTTTTTGTATATTTACGACAAATGAAACATCTTCACCAATGGTTATATTCTTTTTGAATTTAGCATCAGAAAAGACATGGTCTTCTACCATTTTAAACATTCGCTGTTGGCTAGCCCACGATTCCGCGCTTTGACCAATCAACGCATGACGTTTATCTTGCAACTCGCTAAGTTCCTCTTCTTGTTTTTTGATGCCAGAAGAAAACACATTCCTCTGGTGGTCGTCTGTTATTTTTAAGGAGGCTGTCGTGGATTTATCAATCATCCATTTCAAACTCTTTATTTTCTCCTCCTTCTCTAACGACCACTTACCTCTTTTGATATAATTGTTGAGAAGTTTCTCCTCAGAAGAAATACCTCTCTTAATGGCGCGGTTATATATTATTTCATACTGTTCCTCGCTCTGCAAGGACTCCATATTATTGGGATGTTTGAAATAGAAAACTTCGCCGTTAACATCAATGATGCTATACCCTCTGGAAACTTCAAGTAAGACTTGAGCCGCATTTATTTTGCTTTTGCTCATTCATCCTTTTCGGTTTCTTCGCTATCGTCTTCTTTTTCAATATCAATAGCGTCGTCAATAGTTTTTAATATCTCGTCAATTTCTTTCTGGTTTTTCCCAAGACCCCTGTACCACACGTTAATTACTTTAACTAGCTTATCAAAAGATTCTTCAAAAATATCCTTGTTCTTAAGTGTGTCCTCATCAATGTCTTCAGCATCTTCTGAAATATACAAGTAAAATTCACGCTTCTCATCATAACCTTCTCCCTCAAAAATGGGGAAAAACTTTTTCTCACCTTTGATGGTTTCCTCGAAAAATGAAAAATTAAAGATGAAAAATTCATAAAGCTTATGTTCTGCTTTAACATCCGCCGTATGGTTAAATTGTTCGCTTATGGCTGTTTCATAGTCCATAATTTCCTTTTGGGTAATGGCGATTACAGACTTTGCTTCCTCCAATTTTTTCTGTTGTTCTTTGTCTAAGTCTTTGGCTGAATTATAAAATTCAACAATCCTGCTTGCATCCATATTCTCTTTTAGCAAACGTTGCAAGTCTTCAGAAAATTCCTTGGAAGCCACACCTCCGTTATCACCCATCTTCTTGTTCAGCATTGCGCGAGTCAGAAAACCAAGGTTAATGAACTCGTTAAATTTTTGACTGTAAAAGAACTCGGCATCTTCTATGTCCGCCTTGCTTGGTTTTTGGAAAACGATACGATAAGGTAAGTCTTTTTTAACCTTTTTTGTTGTATCTACAGTTTTACCTTTTACTTTTTTTACATGAGGTATTTCGACCTCAACTTCTCTTTTAATTTCAAACGAATAAAGTTCTTTCATATCTACATATTATATATTTAAAAA
>Ga0208434_1000122_pt1 | contig 42349 bp, 53 predicted proteins | sample 13_taG_FD_184086 | JGI IMG/M metagenome (GOLD analysis project Ga0208434, IMG submission 184086) | Marine viral communities from the Subarctic Pacific Ocean - 13_ETSP_OMZ_AT15268 metaG (SPAdes) (version 2) | ecosystem: Environmental > Aquatic > Marine > Oceanic | place: Pacific Ocean | collected... | reverse complement strand
CAGACCTGGAGCAGAATGTTGCACGACTGGAAGGCCACGCAAATCGGACTTAGACTTCCGGCACACACAGTGCTGTCATGGTTTTACTTCTAAAGCCAATCCTGTTTAGCTTCATCAAATCAAAGGCCGTAAAACAACTGCTACTTGACTGCTTGATCAAGATCAGCGAGCAAACTGACAACCAGTTGGACGATGTGGCTTGTAAGTATGTCCAGGATCTACTGTTCCCTGGAGATCGCGTTGAGAAGTAAATGTGGCTTTGGGTCGTAATCGTTGTGGGCTTATCACTCCTTCCGTTTTTCCAGTTCTTCAAAAAAGGCGATCCCCATCAGCTAGCTGCAATTGCGGAGTTGGAGCGCTCCATCGATCAAGATCTACTTGACGACGAAGCTGAGTGGTTTGAGATGTGGAAGACCAGTGGCATCCACCAAGAGGTGTATGGCGTTCCGTACTACAACCAGCTAGATAGCCTCACGGGTTATGGCTATAGAGAGTGTTTTGACGCAGCAGCCGCAATGGTTGTGGCGTTCCACCATGGCATCAAAAGCCAAGACGCTTATCGACATATACGCCGAAAGTTTGGTGATACGACAGCAGTCCACGCTCAAGTTTCTGCGTTGAGATCACTTGGCCTAGACGCTCAGTTTCGCAGAGATGCCAGGGTTGAGGACATTGAGATTGAGATCGATGCTGGCAGACCAATCATGGTTGGCTGGTTGCATAAAGGCGATCTGACTAAGGGCAAACCAGCAGTGTGCGATAGCGAGGGTTGCGGTCATTGGAGCGTAATCATTGGCTACGACAAAGACGACTTCATTGCAATGGATCCGATGGGCAAGCCAGATATGGATCATGGCGGCCATGACACCACAAAATCTGGTGAGTTGATCAGGATGTCGCGTCCTGCGTTTTACCAGCGTTGGTCTATCGAAGGAGAAGCAAGCGGCTGGGCTGTATTTGTGGATCGATGAATTGGGGATATATCAGTGCGTTCTGGACGACAGTCGTGATGAACTGCGTTCAACCTGTGAATTGGCAAGCTTGTTTACCAGTGCAGGACTGGTTATTTCCCGCTATAGGTGATTACATACGATTTAAGAGTGAGGAGCCTTATGCCTCCGAAAAACGAGCCTTACGATCCATCAATGGAATGGATGCACGTCACTCAAAGCCTTGAAGAAGAACTTACCCTGGAACGTAGTATCAGAGAAATAGAAGACTGCGAAAACATTGACGTGCTATCGCGGCTATGTGTTGCCATGGCACGTCAGCAATGGCATCAGGGTAAATTGCTTAAACAGGCGGTTGGCCACATTGCTTTATTGGACGCCGTGCTTTCCGACGCAAAAAAGACTGTCTAATTGACTTTTCAAGCGTAGTTAGTTTTGGATCAGACTCATGCAAAGTTGCTTTCACTCTTGCTATTGCCGCATCAATGTTGTCTTGTGGTCTTGTAGTCCAATTTGGGTTAGTCATTTTCGGGAGAATCCAATAGTTCAGCTGTAATGTCAAATAGATTTTTTAAGTGCCGTGCGGCATCCAAAGCCATACTTTTATTTTTATAGCTACAAGCATCCTCTAAAAAAGGAGTAAACAAACAAACTTGCCTAGGGTTTCTGTAAAAGGCTGCCAAATACAGAGCTTCATCCTGGTGCGTTCTTAGTATGTATCTCATTTCAATCCTTCTGTTTAGCGCGTCCTTCAACGCGTTTACGAATAGATTGTCTCCACTCTGCCTGATCTTTAGCCATAGCCTCGTTATATAAAGAAGTAGGACTAGATCTTTTTAGTTCAGAGTAAATAGCTTCTCTTATCCAAGCCGTGGCTCTTTTATCTTCTTTTGCTGCAGCTTCTTGAATCATTTCTGCTCGATGAGGATCCAACAAGATTTGAAAGTAAGTTTTATTGCCGTGTCGAAGGGCCATGTTGTTCAGAGTGCTACAACTATATTACCATGTAATAGAAGAATCGGTTTTCTTTTTCCAAGCAGTTGATTGGGCACGACGAGCTTGAGCACGCTGGTTCGTGCATCCCGCCCTTACTTTTTTTGCTTCTTCTAAAAACATTGCAGCTCGCTGAAGATCACCTGCAGTAGCGGTGCGTATTGCCTTTTTTAAACGCTCCATCACTATTTGCCTTCCTGTAAGCGGCATCCATAGCCTCCTGCAAATCCTTGTGATACATTACCGTGCCTTTACAAGAAGAAAACCACCCTATGTCTGTGCAGTAAACGCTGATCATCAGTGAGTTTCCTCCCAAGTTTTACCAGTAGAAACCTCTGCTAACGCTGGTATGTCACCAAGCCAGTGAGCTTCGGCCTCCTCCATTACTTGTTTTAGGGTTTTTGCCCACTCTTCGGCTGCCTCCTCCCGAACTAGAAGCAAAATTTCATCATGCACAGCAGCAGCAATTTTTACCGTGTCTTCCCCCGCTTCTTTAACCAAAGGCCAGAGGTTGCCAAGAGCAAGTTTAAGGATGGCGGCACCAGCACCCTGAACCGGTGTATTACATCTAATAGTCAACCTATTCATGTCTGCTAATAACTCTCGTTTCATACCAGATACAGGTACGCGTATTTGACTTATGCAATTAGACTCTTCAGCTTCTTTAGACATATCTTTGTGCCAAGAAGCAATACCGTCAAAAGCTTTAAACCAATCAGATCTAATTTTTGTGGCCTCCTCTAAAGTCATGCTTACCCCCATACCTGCAGCGTAATTTCTAAGACCGCTTGGCCCAGAACCATATAAAAGACCGAAGTTTGCTGACTTTGCTATTTGGCGCGTACACCCAATAGATTCAGCTGTAACACTATGCAGGTCTTGACCGTCTTTAAACGCTTGACTCATCTTTTCATCTTTAGCTATAGCAGCAGCCAGCTTTAATTCCATTTGACTAAAGTCAGCATCCACCAAAAGCCAACCTTCAGGAGCCTCTACGCATCCACGAAACTGCGGATCTTTAGGTATCTGTTGGTTATTGGGATTAAAACATGTCATCCTTCCCGTTTCTGCGCCCAACTGCATGTAACTAGCTCTAACAAAACCGTCAGGCTGCATTTTTTCTTGTATTGAAGTAATCATTTGGCGTCTCTTTTCAGCTTTTTTCCAATCCAAATAAACTTGAATAACAGGGTGATGCCCCGCAAACTCACGCAGGGACTGCCTTGAAACACTATCAAGTTTGCACTTAAGTACAGCAGATAGCTTTTCCTTCAACTGTTTTGGGCTATTTAAGTTAAAACCTTTGTATTTTTTAGTCCCAGCTCGCACGCTGCCTTCGTCCCTGGGACGTAAATTAAATGTGTCATCCTCATCCCTGGGTAGCTTATCTGATTTTGGAAGAGCTGCATCCAGCATCCGAACAAAATCCTTTGCATATTCCTGTATATCATGCTCGTAATCTATTTTCTTACCATTAAGTCTTTTCCCGTTCCAAGGCAACCCTGTTCTTTGCATTTGCGCCATAGCAGGTAAAGCTAAACACTCTAGTCTGTAAGCACCAGCAAGACTAAATTCGGCTAATTCTTGTTTTAGTATACTATCTAATTCGCACAAGACTTCTACATCTTTAGCTGCATAGTTAATTTGCTCATCGGTTAAATTCCCAGACCAATCCGATCTTTGCTGCTCCTTATCTAAATCAATGCTCAGATATTTTTTAACAACACTTTTGAGGCTGTGTTTTCTATTGGGGAGTCCGTTGGACAGAAGACGGCTGGCCAGCATGGAGCAACCAAGGTTTGCCGGATTTGGGTGGATGTCGTACTGCTGAAGCCACCCAATATCAAACACAGCGTTATGGGCAAGCCAGAAACGGTCTCCGTTGCTGAAGAAGCGGCCCAACACGTCCCAGTCGCTTTCATTTAATTCAAAACAATCGATGACAACAATAATCTTTCTGACCTGACAGCCCAGCTGTATTAAACGGAGCTTCCCTTGTTCAGGTTGAAGCTGGAGCGTTTCCACGTCAAAGCAAATGGACACAGCCGTGTCGATTTCGTTCAGATGCTCTATCCCTCTGAGAACGTCGTAACTCATTTGCTTGCCTCGGGATAAGCCAAGCCCAGATCGAGCCAATCCCATTCGTGAATCATTTGGTCCGTTTCGGGGCATGGGGCGTACCAGCCACCTTCATCCAACTCCCATCCGGCTGCAACACGGATGTCATAAACACGGCTTTCTTCGGCCATAGCGGCCTCAACCTTGTCTAAGTGGTCGAACCAAGTAGGACAGGTTTCCATCATTCGGAGATTTTCTTGTGCCCTGTAGAGGGCTGCTGAGTCAGACATGTGTGGTGTCAAGCAACTCTGGCAGTGTAGCACACTACTCTGTAAGTATGTGTTCCAAGAATGGAAAATGATCTATATCGTAAAAACTCATAACAGCCACATCAATACCAAAGTTCAAAGCAGCTGTAACTTGGCATTGAAATTCTGTGTGACCATCTGCGTCATCCTGGTACGTTACTTGTTCCACAGCTAAGACTCTGTTTTCAGGGTCATAGCTTGTATAACGCGCAAGAGCTAACCTTTCGTATGTAATGCAGTCTGCTGTCATTAGCGTTTTGCAGTAGGTAAACTGAACATTGTCTCTCACGCTGGGGTACCGCCTGATAGAACCATGACGTTGTTTAAAACACCAGCGTGCAACACAGTTAAGAAGCCAATTCATTAAAAACAATGGCAACAACGTTTTCTAGTTGTCTCCTGTCCATGCCATTACCCGTTCTACGCCTTACCAGGCTTACCAAAGTGTGGAAGTCTTTAGGGCCATAGTCCCCAACATCTTTAGCTTCTCTGGGAACAAGTCTGTCTCGTATAAACTGGGCTCTTGATATATGTTTAGACCCGGCTTCTTTGTCTACCTGAGCTAAAACTTCTTCGGGAATGCGGACTGTAATTTCTTTCATTAAAGGTACTCGTTGTAAAAGGCACTGCCGGGTCCGTATTTAGACACGATCTCTGGAAACGCGTCCAGAACCCTGGAGCGATTACGAGGATCAGCTAGCAGTGCCGCTTCAGACAGCTTACTGATGAATGCACCACCGTAATTGTGTGCGGTCTTGATGGTGGCATTGGTTTGTTTTTCTGTCACAGCTCGATAAATAACAGTGGTACCGTAGCACATTATAGTTTTCCTCGCAACCGCAGGCTTTCCCAAAAAACGTCCCAGGCTAATTCTGGGTGACTTACAAAAATTTCGTACTCGACTTTGGGGTTTTCGGTAAGCCGACAAGCAAGTGGTGGATCTCCTAAAGACTCGTTTAAAAGACTCCACCATTCTTTTATGGATGTTCTCCGAGCAACGCTGTCTTGCTTGCCCGGAAACGCGTCCCAGTTCATCTGTTCCCCTTGAAGGTGGTAATTCTTCGGGCGTTCAGCCTTTCGTTTCATCTGCCCCATATTTTGTTGGCGTTAAGCATGAGCTGGTGAAGATCCTCTGGAGATCGCCTCGCGGGGGGATATTGATCTGAGTGTCCCACTGAGGCAGATCCGTTCGTATCACTAGGTTTAGCAGTGGGACACTTTACTGTTTTCGTGGGGGCTGTCCCACTGGTCTTTGATGAGTGGGACACCTTCTCCGTTTTTTGCGGTTGTCCCACTGCTTGTCCCACTGCAGAATCCGCTCCAGTACTGGGTTTAGGTGTAAGTGGGACACTTTTCTTACCCTCTCCGCGCACGCGCGTGTGTGGGGGTTGTTCAATAACCGCTTTGTAAAGCCGTGGAACGTCCCCACCTTTGCCTTTAATCAACACCCCTTCTGAAGTTTCGATCAGCCCACGCTTAACCCAACGCTGGAGCGACTTCCGTATAGCCGCAACATTGCCGCCAACAATCGGATCCGAGTCCAGCTCTGTTCTGCTGATGGATCGTGGGTAGATGGAGCGCACCCGAGCCAAGACCCGATCACTGATCCCGCTCGGTGAAGTGTTGGTGCTGTCAATTTCAGCGGTGAAGTCTGAGATGGAGAAAGTCAGGTCAGATTCCTGCTTCATGATCAGAGCTGTTCCGCTACGTCCGCTGCGGCTCTTCTCAACGCTGATGATCCGGCTGTGGGGCGTAGTGGCGTCGTTGCTCTCTAACTGCTTGTCAGTCGGTTCAGACAGCCTCCAGGTCTCTGTAACGGCGTCTCTAATAGCGGTAGTACCCCTAAAACCGCCCTGCTTGTTTGCGTGGTGGATGATCAGAATCGTGGTCGCTGGAAATAAAACCCCGTTGTTCCGTGTCAGCCAATAAAGCGGCGTAGCAAAATCCGACTTGTTTTCATCAAAAGCACGTCCGCCAGAACAACCAATCAAGGAGTCAACGATGACCATCTTTGGTTTGCGCTCTGTCATCAGAGCCTGGAACTGGGCGTAATACTGCAAGTTCCAGTTGTTATGGATCATCACGTCAGACGTGCGAGGAAACTCAACCTCATCAAGCTGGCTATCCAAATCATCCAAAGGCTGGTCGCCATTCAAGATCAAGCAACCACCTTTTTGCACTGGAACGTGTTTACCCCGAACGACAAAAGGTGTTCCATTTACAACGTGCTTGGCCAGCGTCCATGCAGCAGTTGATTTTCCTTTACCGCCTTCGGCATATATAAGAACCACAGCAGGCTTAGCAAGAACATCAGGGATTAAAAATTCACGTCCAGTTATTTTTCCTTTTAATTTATCCAATGTAAAAGATCCTTCGTCTTGTTCAAATCCTATATGGTCAGCATAAACCTGCTCAAGTTTTGCCTGATCCCTGTACTTACACTCTTGGGCAATTCTATTAGCTTCAAAGTTACGTTTACCAGGGTTAGATATCTTCATAGCTTCACCCATCTGCTTCATCGCTTCTTCAAATGAAAGCGTTGCATCTCTGAAACTTATTGGCGTCTGATCGATTTCAGCCACCACCGATGCAAGATTGTCCCTTTGAAATCGGGCACGCTTTGGGTCGTAGTGGTCTGCATAACTTATAAGACTGCCAAAACTCAGTCCACCATTGGATTTAAACCCAGCTTCCCAACGCTTAAGGCATGGGTCGTCATTCTCCCAATCCTCTCTATATTCTTCATCCTGTAAAGACCATTCCCGCCAAATATTTAAACCATCCTCATTAGGTAACTCTGAATGAAGCATGGCTCCAATACGCCACCAAGTATCTTCAGATCCCCGTCCCTCGGGCTGAATTACGGATAAACAAGACTTTGCAATAGCAATAAGCTCTTCCCTGGAACGTGACGCATACCTAAAATCCTTTATAGTTCTACCTTCAATTTTTTCGTTATATTCTCTAAAAGACTCCTGCATTTCTGCTAAAAGCCACCCAGGAATCTCTGGAATAGCATTAATGTCACCTTTAAAAACATATTCCCCACCTTTTGGGTACGCACCGCTAATTACACCCTGCTTGCCCCATAAAACTTCCCAACCAGCATTGGTCTGAGAAAGCACTAAACCCCTAACTTCATGCCAGTTTTTCTCTGGAATACGAAACAGGTATTTGGCAGCATTTTTCTTAGGTGAAATAACAACTGGAACATCCTTAAAAGTCGTGCCCCACTTCTTTTTCAGTATCGAAAGGTTGGCGTCAACATCAAGAATTACGAGCCCATCACTACATGGCCCTGTGTAGACACCGATCGCTTTGAAGACATCAGGCTGTTGTTCGATATATCGGGCAGCCGCATACGGGCGAACAATCCTGTGTGGTTCGGTGCCAGCCTTGTTAAGCGGAGACTTGCCACAAGCTGGGTGGCCTGTTTTCGGCAGTGGAACGCCTTTTGCGTAGATAGGCCCAGTAGCCCAATTTTCAGGCAAAGAGCGGACAAATTTGACGAGATCCATTTGCTACAGTGACGTGGTTAGTAGTTCAACAGTTACCTCCAGAGGCTTCTCCGGCCCTGGAGGTTTTTTCATTCTACAACAGTTGACACCCGCTGTCAGTGTGCTACCTTTTTAAAGCACCGGGCAATCAGCCCTCAGCATCTACAAAATGCCATTTCTTTCCAAAAAAGCCTCATCTGCGGTAGCAGGCAGCGGCGACCGTCCTTATCTGAATCCTTCTAAAGTTCCTTCTGGCGAGACTGTTCGCTTTGCTTTGCTCAGCGACCAACCAATCGAGTTTTACGAGTGCTGGGGCGTATCTACAGACGGCAACGACAAAAAGAAGCCGTTCCGTTTCGTACAGGATCCCACTTCAGAAGAAATTGAAGCTGAAATGGGTGACAATTTTGAGCGTCGTGCGAGCTTCGATGGTGAAAGTGCCGAGCCCAGCAAATTTGCTGTTGCTGCTCCGGTTTACAACTACACGACTGCAAGAGTCGAAATAATCCAAATCACTCAAAAGAGCATTCTTCGTGAGTTGGACGGCATCTCCCAAATGGAGGATTACTCCAATCTGCTGGAGCACGACTTTGTTTTGGGCAAAGAGGGTTCAGGCAAAGCAAGTGAGTACAGCTTGCGTCCTGTCCCACAAAAGAAAGGCAGTGAAAAGGCAACCAAAGCTGCCTGGGACGACGCCTTAGAAGCTGGCTTCGACATTGATCGAATGCTGGATGACGGCAACCCATTCAGTGCTGAGTAAAACAGCATGTTTCAGGGGCTTAACCGCCCCTTTTTTTATTGCATACAATTAATCAGCTTTAGCCCTTCAATGCCTGATCGTCACTACGAAAAACCTTTACCAGAGACGATCACCACAATCTTGGAAGACGGCAGAGTTTCAATCTCAGTAGGAAATATCACTGGAATTGTTAGTTCGATGCACTTGATAGAACCCAAAGCTCATCAGCTACAAAAGGCTTGGCTCAAGAATCAGATGGATTTGGTAGATGCAAGCAACTGATTCTCAAAACGCATTAGCTGGTTTACGCCGCTGGACCCTGGAACGTGACGACTCTGGTCCGCACCGTGTGTATCGCGATGAGTCCGGCGTGTCTTACGCCTCAGTGACACACATTCTCAAAGAAACCTCACCCCAATGGCAAAAAGATGCACTCGACCGCTGGCTGGAACGCCCAACTGCTCCCATGGAGCGTGACATTGCTTGCCAGCGCGGCACTTTGGCGCACAATCACGCGGAATATGTCCTCAAGACGGCAGCAAAGCTGGCGCGACAGTCTGCAAACAAGCGAGGTAGCTGGAGGGCTGGAGATGACGGCCTGGAACGTGCCCCCAAAGGAATCACTAGCTGGGCAATCGAAAAAGCCATTCAGGGGGCTCCTAGGGTCTCCTGGAGCGCCTCTGGGTACGCCCGAGGTCTACGGTCTTGGATCGGAGAGAACGTAACGGCCATTCATGCCATCGAATTTTCCATTCATGACCCACGAGGCTGGGCTGGAACGGCTGACGCTTTAATCGACCTAGATGGCAAGCTCTGCATCGCTGATTGGAAGACCAGCGTTAACGCCCGTAGTGAAGAAATGTTGTCAAACTATATATGCCAGACTGGAGCGTATTCCCTGGGATTGCAGCACCTGACTGGGTTAAAGCCCAAGTGTGGAGCGGTTGTAGTAGCCCGACGCAGTGGAGCACCTCAAGTTCGGTTGCTCAGTGAGTTAGAATTACGTGGGGCAGAGTGTCAATGGTTAGAGAGAATGAACCTTTATACGGCCCAGCAAGCCCTAAAGAACTAAGTAAGGCACTGGAATGTCTCTATACGGGACAGATGAATGTGGCTATACAAGCCAGGGCATTAAGGATGACTCTGGAACGTCTAAAGCAACTGTTCAACGCCTACGTGGCAGAACGCCCCATCGATATAAACGATGAGGATATATATGCCGCTGATCTACAAATGACTTGGCCTTTTGCTTAGGACTGGAACGGTATGAAGAATTGGCTCGGCTTGCCGTTCATGGTCACGCCATCTTTCCAAGTCAACCCAATGCAATGGTCATTGAGCAGGCACTTGATCAGAAACTCATCAGTCTTTGGAGCGTAGATAACAACGTAGGCATTGGATGCCCAGTGGACCGTTTTGCCAGCCATCACGGCTGTTTTGATCTCAGTTAAGTTCATTTTTCTGAATACAGATAGGTGTTTAGTTTTTGATGCAATGCTTGAAGCATTTTGTACTTGACACAATCAGACTGTCTAATATTTTCAAAGAAACCCATTTCCATGAATACGGAATCATGGAGCGTTTCTAACTCTCTGAACGTGAACTCGATGCTGGTGTTTTTCATGTTGGAACGTAAGTGAGACAAAATCTCAGACTGTTTGAGACAACCCACCCATTCGGGCGAGTCTTTCGTATTCACGCACTAAACGTGCATAGTCTTGAACGTTGCCACCTTTAAAGGCAGTGATTAACAGTTGGCGCGTCATTCTCATCAACGCGTCCCTGTCTTCGTAGCTAATCCCTGGAACGGAATCCGCATCGATTCCCGCATCTTCTGCGAAGCGTTGAATATCGGCTGATTCACAGTCCCGATAAGCCGTCGCTCTGCTTAAGCCGTAGTCACGTTGGAGCGTTGCTGCTACGTCGGCCCGTTTAAGGCCCATATCGAGGAGTCGCTTCGCTTCCTCTAGTTGTGCTTCCCTTTCTTGATTGGTGCGCTTCATTCTGCGACCTCCCACTGAACGTCATCTAGGTAAACCGTGACGGTTGCCATGCAATGCGCTGGACCGTATTGGGCAGGCTCTGCAATGTCAGGCGGATACAAAGCTGCTGGAGCGGTTTGCACCATGTCGCCAACGATGGCGTGAACTCGTAGTTCAATCTCTCCGGTGTGGTGCGATCGGATCACCTCCACCTCTTCGATTCTGAGAATGTCGTGGTCCATCGGTTGTATTCGTTGGTTACTCTGCTACAGTAGCATCAGTTCAACCAACACCGCAACATGCAAGCAACTCTGGAACAAGTCCAAGCCCGTAACCAGTTCAACGCTTTTTGCAACCTTACTGAAGGTCACCTGGTGCGTTTACTCAGCGATTGGCAGGATCAAAAGGTGTGGAAGACTAGCGGCCACGGTGGAGCGGTTGCCAAGCTCCAAAAACAGTTTGACCACTACTGTCAGCAGAACGGATACAACTTGCAAGGAAAACCCTTTCTATCTCTGGTGGGGCGTTATGGCTCGTTAAACGTGTTCATTCGGGCGACTTGCTACCCAGGGGGAGAAGGTACCCCGATCAACCTATCGGCTGATGTCTACCTGGCGCGTTTCAACGATCAAACCGGCGTTATGACGCGGCTACTGGAATGCTACAAGCGCCGCGTAGATTACACCCTAGAAGAACTTAAAGAGAAGGCAGAACGGGCTTATGCACTGGAAGCCGAAGCCCGGGAGTTGCGCTCTTCAATCTCCGACTTTAGGTGACATTAAAAAGGCCCCTAATTGGGGCCGTTTTGTTGTTCATAGTGCTGAAGCTGGATAAGAATTTAAATATTCGGTGATACTGTCACGGATACAGTCGAACCCGTCCCGCCATGGAGTGTCATCACGCCTAGCGGCAAAGATGCATAGCCCATACTGCTGAAGCATTCCGACGCGATCGCTGACGCTCTCGGTCTCCCAATACTTTGAGATTCCCTCCGATTCCAGTTCGGAATGGTCATCGTCAGATAGCAACGGGTAACTCTCTACGGCTTGGATTGATTCGATCATTTCATCAGTGATAAATCGAATATCAACCGCAATGCCGCAGCCGTTGTGACCGTAACCAATCTCATGGATGGCGTTGTGTGGATCGTCTGAATCAAGAAATGTCCTGAAGTTTGACAATCCCACCAGGCCCGTTGTCCCGTAATCGCTGTAACCGAACAATGACGGAACGAATCCGAGGGACAACTCCCGCCAGCCATTATCGATGCAACGGGTAAACAACTCATCATGGGATTGATCCCACCAGACTTGACTAGGTTTTCCATCTTCGATCAGAACCCAATGGCCTTGACAACCGTCAAGTTGATCGACCCGACGCTTTAATTCGTTAGTCACTTTAAATTTAGGGTAAAAGAAAACCCCAGAGCGTGAACCCTGGGGCGTTTGATTAGATGAAAGAAGGAAGCTCAACAGGGAGAGCGTGTGCTCTGTAGCAACGATGAGGATTGATTCGACGCCATAGGACGGCGAGTCGTTCCGCGTCTGCTTTAACCCTGGGGCGACCGGACCCCTTGAATCGAGCCCAGCCTAACTTGCAGCCGTAGTAGCAGTAAACCGTATGGTTCATTGTACTACCTCCTGAGGCAGAGCTTTGGCTAGCTCGGTGGATAGCTTGCGGAGAAACTTTGCCGCTTCTTCGTCTTCCTTGCGATACCCGAGCTCTTTGACGTAACCAAGCACTGCACCACGCAGGACAGCATTGGTCAAACCCTCAAGCTCGAGCTTATCGTCGTTGTTAGTATCACGGATCGTGATCCGGCTGTCGTCACTGTATGAACTCGAGTAGAGATGCACAGCACAGGCGGCCAGACCACGGAACGTTTGAACGGTTGAAGCTTTCATTTAAGTGATAGAATGAAGGACATTGTGCTCCATCACACGCGGTGCGAGATTGACTGATTGCCACAGCGCCGGGCATAAAGGCGCATGGAGTCTCCCGCGAAATCGCGTGCTTCTGCTATGCAGTTTTCTAGGTTCTGTTACTGAAGGTGGACTCCTGGTGCCCCTCCCTCCATGTCTATAGTGTAGCACATTATCATCGGCCAGAGGGGGTGGGGTAGCAATCTTAACAATTGCTAAAGGATCCCCCAGGGGACTTAAATAAATACTGCCAAACCTATCTATTGTGCTACCCGGGGGCAGGGGTCAAAAAACACACTTCTTATGTGCTACACCCCCAAAACAAAATAGACCCCTAGATATGGCTTTACATGTTGCTATTGTGGCTGCAAAGGTTGTTTCCTAGTTATGGACGAAAACACCACCGAAGAGAAGGTAGTAAAAAGAATCGGTGGTCCAAAAAACCCGAAGGACATCCAAGAAGCCCGCATTCTTCGCCTATATCGCCGCCAATTAGAGGGTTTACCCGCTCTTCAACTGGTACTCGACCACGCAAGCAAAGAACAGGTGGGACGTGCCACTGCATTCCGCGATTGGAAAGCAGTCCAAGTCCTAAATCGCGAAGATTTTGAGCGCGAACGCGAAGATATGGCCTCCAGAATATTTTCTATGCGCTCCCGCCTCTACAACTCCGCCGTAAAACGAGGCCAAATGCAAACAGCTGCCAACGTCCTCGATTCCCTGGCACGTATGGTCGGTTGCGATCAGGTGGAAGAAAGTAGCACATTACCTGAAATCCACGTTAAGATCGAAAAACCCGAGTAAATAACACTTTTGGCGAAAACACTCGATATAAGCCTTCGTCCCGCCCAAGGAACTGTATTTAGCGCCAAAGAAAGATTCCGCATATTGGTTGCAGGCCGTCGCTTCGGCAAGTCCTACCTCTCCTGCATCGAATTATTCACCAAAGCCCTGGAACGTCCGGGCGAAACCTATTTTTACTGCGCCCCGACATACCGAATGGCAAAGGACATTGCCTGGAAAACGTTAAAAAAGACAATCCCGAAGGAATACATACGCTCCAAGAACGAAACTGACTTACGCCTAGATCTTGTAAACGACTCCACGATCGAACTAAAAGGCACAGAAAACGCAATGGCGCTTCGTGGCCGATCTTTAGCAGGAGTAGTGCTAGACGAAGCCGCCTTCATGGAATCAGAAGTTTGGTTCGAGGTCATCCGCCCCGCTCTAGCAGACAAACAAGGCTGGGCACTTTTCATCTCTACCCCAGATGGAACGGCCAGCTGGTTCTACGACCTGTGGTGCTACTGCGAAGAAGACAAAACAGGCGACTGGATCCGCTGGTGCTACACAACAATTGAGGGCGGCAACGTCCCTGCCCATGAAGTTGAAGCAGCCCGAGCCCAACTTGACTCTCGTACATTCCGCCAAGAATTTGAAGCCAGCTTCGAGAACCTTACAGGCTTAGTCGCCATAAGTTTCAGCGACGAAAACATATCCACCGAAGCCAAAGACATCAAGGTCTTGCCCTTACTACTAGGCGTTGACTTCAACGTTGACCCAATGAGTGGCATTTGCGCCGTAAAAGACAACGAAACGCTGTACGTCTTCGACGAAATCATGCTGCGCGGTGGAGCGACAACCTGGGATTTCGCAGAAGAAGTAACCCGCCGCTATGGCGTGGATCGTCGCGTAATCGCGTGCCCGGACCCTACAGGCGGCGCAAGAAAAACTTCTGGCATTGGCGTAACAGACCACACGATTTTACGCCGCAGCGGCTTTAACGTTCAATCACCAAAAGCACCTTGGAAAATACGCGACAAAATTACAGCTGTAAATACTGCCTTATTTGATGCTGCTGGAACGCGAAGAACGGTAATTCACCCACGTTGCAAACAACTAATCAAGGATTTAAGAACACTAACTTACACACCAAACACCGGCCTACCTAACAAAAATTTGGGAGTAGACCACGCATTTGACGCATTTGGCTATTTAGTTTTGCAACAATTTAATTTGGCAAAACCAGAAGCAATGGGCACTACGTCTTATCGCTTGTACTAGAGCAGCAGCTTGCTGTTAAAGGCACTCGAACCATATCTCCCTCCCAATGCAGGTAAGCACCGATGTTTACTTCTGGTGCTTGTGCGGTGTACCAGCGAAAATCACAACTGGTGCAGTGCCTCCGACGCACAGTTTCATACGGCCCTTCAACAGTTTTCTTAGTCGTAACGACATGCACGCGAAACGATCCGCATTTGGGGCACTTCAAAGTAGCTATTGATTGGCACGAAAGCCTAGACTAGGTCATTAGTTATTGCTTATCGAGATGGCTGACAAGAAAAGTGCTGCGACAAAGCGGTGTGAGGGCTATATGAAGGCTGTTCGTAAGAGCAAGAAGAAGACCACTAGTAAGAAGAAAAAGTAAGCGTTAGACTGAAGCAACCCTACTGCCCATCTGTCATGCCCCAAGGCCCCGGAACCTACGGCAGCAAGAAAGGCCGCCCCGCCAAAAAGAAAAAAGGGCTGTACGCAAATATCGCAGCCAAAAAGAAGCGAATTGCGGCTGGATCTGGCGAAAAGATGAGAAAAGCGGGCGATCCTGGCGCACCAACCGCAAAAGACTTCAAAAAATCTGCTAAAACCGCTAAAAAGCCACCCAAAAAGAAGAAGTAATGGCTGAAAAGAAAAAGCGTAAAAAAGGGCCAAATCTTAGTGTTGGCCGTGGTGAAAAACTTCCAGCAAGTAAAGGTGCAGGACTGACTGCAAAAGGCAGGGCTAAATATAATAAAGAAACCGGCTCAAATCTAAAAGCACCTGTCACCGGCAAGCCTAAAACCAAGAAAGAAGCAGCGCGTAAGAAATCTTTTTGTGCTCGCAGCAAGAGTTGGACTGGAGAACGAGGCAAAGCTGCTCGAAGGAGATGGGGTTGCAACAACTAATCAATGGTTAAAATAATGACATGACTTACTCCGTCCCAGGGCTCGTTCGGACCCATTTGGTCAGCAGCTCCTACATGGGGAGTGTTGACAGTCCATTTGTCCGAACACGGGCAGTGATTGACCAGATGAAAGGCTGGGAAATCATGAAAGCCGTGGTCTCTGGCACTGAGTATTTACGTGATAACAGCGAAGCATTTCTGCCATTAGAGCCTCGCGAAGATTATTCCGCGTATCTAGCGCGTGTAAATCGTGCTGTATTTACGCCATATACCCAACGGTTGATTCGAGCGGCGGCAGGTTTAATTCTGCGTAAGCCAATCAATATTGTTGGCGATCCATATTGGACAGAAGTTTTCAACAAAGATGTTGATGGCTGTGGTTCAGATCTGGATGAGTATGCACGTCGTCTGGTGATTTGTGCTCTGACCTATGGCCATTGTCATACGTTGGTTGACTTTCCCGCTCCAACAGAAGCCCGAAGCCTTGCAGAAGAGCGTGCATTAAACCGTCGTCCATATTGGATTGAGGTTGATCCAACCAAAGTGTATGGCTGGCGTTTGGATCGGGAATCGAATTACGGCAACCTGACGCAAGTGCGAATTGGCGAAAAAGCTGTTGTAGCTGACGGTGAGTTTGGAGAAAAAGTCTATGACCAGATTCGTGTCATTGAGCCGGGTCGTTATCGCGTCTATCGGCAAGAAGAGCAAAAGAAAGCGATGCAAGGGAACTTCCCATACCCCTCTTCGTTTGACCAATCAGACGCTACGTCGGAGTTTGAGCTTATTGAATCTGGGCCGTATTCACTTGATCAAGTCCCCTTGGTCACGATCTACGCGAACAAGACGGACACACTGACAAGTCGTCCACCGTTACTGGACATTGCTCATCTAAATCTTGCTCACTTCCAGCGTCAAGCTGACTTGATTCATAGCCTGCATATCGCATCACAACCGATGTTGGTGCTTGAGGGTTGGGATGACCAGACTAAAGATATGGCGATTAGTGTTAACTATGCGATGGCGACGCAGCCGGGAAACAAGGTCTACTACGTGGAGCCTGCCGCTAGTGCTTTTGAAGCGCAATCTGCGGAGATCCAAGAATTACAGCAACAAATGGCGACGTTGGGCATCAGCACGCTTAGCCAACAAAAATTTGTAGCTGAATCAGCCGACGCACGACGACTAGACCGTATCGACACAAATTCAATGTTGTCGATGGTATCGATGGATCTGGAGTCTGGCTTGCAGAAGGCTTACAACTTGGCTGCTAATTATCTAGGTATTGAGCCACCTGAAGTGAAGATCAGCCGTGACTTTGACCTTCAGCGTCTTATTGGCCAAGACATTACGGCAATGGCTCAGCTGTTCCAAGACAGCATTATTGATCGCGAAGAGTTCCGCGACATGTTGGTACAGGGTGAAATCCTGCCTACATCAGCGGAGTCGCAGAATCAGTCGGCAGAGGTACAGTAGGGGCATAACAGCCTTTGTTCTCATGGGACTTCGATTTGAGGAGATCAACCCTCCTGCAAAGAAAGAAACTGCCGCTGCCAAAAAATCAGCGCGTAAAACAAAAGATACTAAAGTAGAAGAGTCCACTAAATCCTAAAAATGGAAGAACAAGTCATCCAGGAGACGCCAGTGGCAGCTCCTGAACAGCCCGTGGCTGAGACTGCGACTTCAACTCCTGCTGTAGACGTTTCAGCGTACGAACAGCAGATCCAGGCATTAAAAGTACGTGCCAGTGAAGCCGAGGATAAATTCCAAGGCATCAAGGGCAAGCTTGATGATGTCTACAAAAAGCAAGACGATCAACGCAGAAAAACGCTTGAAGACCAGGGTCAATGGAAAGACCTTTGGGAAGAGGCCAACAAAACTGCTCAAGACAAGCAACAACAAATTGCTGATCTAGAGCGTCAATTGCAAGAGCTTCGCACTTCAAACGAAACTGCAGCGATGCAAACGTCTGCATTGTCTGCAATTAGCCAGGCTGGAGCGATTAATGCTGAGCAGATGCTGCAATTAGTGCAGAACGGTCTTAAGAAGTCTGAAGATGGCAGCGTCAAAGTTCTTGACGGTGGCGTTGAACAAGACTTAGGTGTTTATTTAGCCAAGCTAAAAAATCCTGGTTCTGGCTTTGAACATCACTTCAAGCCAAGCACTCAAGCTGGCATGGGAGCTAAGCCATCTACAGGGACTGCAGGTGCCGCAGGCATCGCAAATCCTTGGCTAGAGGGTAGTATTAACTTAACAAAGCAAATGGCTTTGGATGCTTCCGACCCTGATCTTGCAGCTGTGCTCAGGAGAGAGGCCGGTAAATAGTCCCTGTGGGACACCATTTCAAGTCTGTGACTTGATCCACCGCAAACATTATCCCTGAATAAGAAATGGCTGCTCCATTTCAGAATTATTCCGGCGGTGTCCTACTCGCGGACATCGTCAAGAGGAATAATCTCAGCACCTATGTGTCTGAGGCCATCAAAGAGCGCAGCTTGTTTATCAAGTCTGGCGCTGTCATCCGTAACGCACTTCTCGATTCACGTGAAGGCGGTACTCGCATCCAAGTCCCCGAGTTCAATCCTGTATCTCCAACTGAGGAGATTCTGGACGGAACAGCAACATGGGGCACCAGTTCTGGCGGTTATCTGACTCCTCAAAAGATCGGAACCGGAACCCAGATTGCAACCATCTGCCATCGCGGTTTCGCGTATGCCGTAGATGACGTTGCGGTATTGGCTGCTGGTGAAGATCCAATGCTTCACATCCGCAATCAGCTGGCTGATGCAATCAACAAGCTGAACAGCGCACGTCTGTTCTCACAGCTTGCTGGCTTGTTTGGCACGGCACTTTCTGCCAATGCACTGGATAAAGGTAAAGGTGCTGCTTCTGGCGGTGCTGAAGCCAACTTCCTGACTGCTGCAACAGTGGCAGAAGCACGCTCCAAGCTCGGAGAGCGTGGTGAAGAGCTGGACACTCTGATTGTTCACCCTTCCGTTGCTTACTACCTGTATCAGGTAGGGATGCTGACCTTCTCTACTTCAGCACTTGCCGCTTCTGGCGCAGTGACCTGGGGTGGTGGTGGCGTTGGTATTGGCGCTCGCGAAGTTGGTGAGTTTGCAGGGATGCGCGTAGTCGTTGACTCACAAGTCAACACTGTCGCTCCTGGCACTTCTGGCCACCAGAAAGAGTTCTACTGCTATCTGGTTAAGTCAGGCACCATCCTTGAAGGCGTGCAGCAAGATCTTCGGATTGAAGCTGATCGCAACGTCCTCTCGAAGCAAGACGTGCTTTCTGTGGATTACCACAGCACCTATCACGTGATGGGCACTAAGTGGTCTGACGCTGGTGATAACCCCACCAACGCTCATCTGGCTACCGCTAACAAGTGGGCCGCCACTTATGACATCGACCTGATCCCTATGGTTCAGTTGACTGTCAACACTCCGCTGGATACCAGCACCATCTGATCTTGATCAGAGCAAAGGCCCTACCATTAGGTGGGGCCACCTTATTATTGTCTTATGGCTGCCACGATTAACGCCACACTCAAGAGTGAGACAGCCAACAGCTTTGTGACGTTGGCAGAGGCAGACGCGTATTTTGAAACCGTTCCAAGCTCAACGCAGTGGGACAACAAACAAGACGACAAGAAAAATCGTGCCTTAATTTCAGCTACAAGCTGGATCGACACGTTGAATTTCTATGGTGATCGTTGCGACTCAAGCCAAGCTTTAAGTTGGCCCCGCAATAATTATCATGTCGATCGTGTAGAGCTGACCTGTTCCGCGATCCCAAACGCAATTAAAAAAGCTACATATCTACTAGCGTTTGAGCTGGCTAATGACACGGACGCGATTACAGGGAATACCGGCAATAAGGGGTTATACGAAGAAGTCGAACTCGGAGACCTCAAGGTCAAGTACAACACTGCTAGCCAAGCTACTGGAACTGTCAATAACGTATTCGACGTTTACCCTTGGCTGCAGTCTTATCTTGGTGCTTATTGCCTTGGAGGTTCTGGCTCTTATCAAGTTCGTATGGTGAGGGGTTGAAATGTCACTTGTAGACAGCACTTTTAAGTCAATCCCCAAGGATTTACTGGACGAATGGGGTCAAGACATCACGCTTGTTAAGACGACAACGCCACGCACTTACGACCCAGCAACAGGTGCTGTGACTGGTGCGGATACATCTGTTGTGTTGAAGGGTTTGATTTCTAATGTTTCGGCAAGAGAAAGCGAAGGGCTTTATCAAACAACTGACATCAAGGTGATTCTTGGTGGTGATGAGTTGAACTCTTACTACCCGACTGAAGCTGACCGTATTCAGTATTCGCAAGCTGGCGTGACTAGAGAAGCGAAGATTTTAAATGTGTTGAGTCTTCGGGGCGAAGATCCTTTGCTCCACACAATCGTTGCGAGGCCGCAGTAATGGCGAAGAGAGATCTTAAATTTTTGATAAAGGACATAGAGGATGCCACTCTTGAAGGAGCTAGGACAGCTTGCGTTCAAATAATGAATGATCTTGTTGAAGCAGGGCCAGCTTACTCAGGAGAATTTTCAGCATCTTGGTATGCAGTTGCTCCCGGTAAAGCCCCTGGAAGTCCACGCAGTTCCACAGGTTTGTATAAGTACACTTTAAGAAATGTCCCTAAAACTAAATTTAAGACAACAGGTTTATACACGATATTAAACACTTCTCCGTATGCAGCGGAGGCAATGGATCTTGTCCCTTATTCAAAGCCTACGGAACGTTTAGAAGAACGAAAAGTGCTTAGCAAAACAATAAAAACCGGTAGACGCTCGCCAGGAGACACTCGTGGGCAAGTGGTTGGGGACGGGGGTTCTGCAAGCTCTGCACCCGCTGATTGGTGGTCAACCTTCGGGTTAGGCGGACCTTTAACCAAGTCCATTGGAAAAGGTTTTGGCAAAGGATTCCTTACATTTGGTAAAGCAAAAGGATTTAGCTGATGAACTACCAAGCAATTCGAGCCGCAGTTGAAAATCCACTTTTAACTGCTTTTAACAGTTTGTCACCAGCTGTGCCAGTATTTTTCGACAACATCACTGCTGCCCCAGCTAATACAACAACAGAGTACGTTCGAGTAAATGTTACGTTCGGCCTAACAACAGAAGTAACGCTGACCAGCAATCTTGACTTTGTTAGAGGCAGTGTAGTTATTCGTGTTTACAGCGAGAAAGGGAAAGGCCCTGCAAGGAACCAAACGTTGGTAAACACAGCGGCAACAACGCTACTTTCTTTAAGCGCGTCCACTAGAGCAGCTACGGGTATTTATTTTCGACCTGGGGCGGTTAATGGGCCTACTTTTTCAACAACTGAACAATCCCCCCACATGATGGGGCGTATAGACGCTGGCTTTATTGCCGAAGATCACGGTTAAATGTTTTGCGGACAACGCGCTAAGCTGTATGAGTCCGGGTTTCGCCCGTAAGTCCACCATTCTCAGTACCACGAATGGCTACCGTCCTTTCGGGCACCTCTGGAGCCCTTTATTACAAGCCAGCTGGCACATCTGGAACCTTTAAGGCTGCAGATGTAACTAGCGGCAGCGACACGATCAAAGTTGGAACGTTTCTGAACTTCAAGGTAAACGACAAAGTTTCGTTTACTACCGGTGGGGGCACTCTTCCCGGCGGTCTAGCTGCAGGAACTCCTGTCTTTATCAAGACCTACACCGCTTCTACTGGAGCAGCAACGTTTTCTGCAACAGCAGGCGGTTCTGTACTCGCCCTGTCAAGTGACGGGACTGACGGCACTAGCGCCTTTACAGTTGCGTTTACTGAGTTCCAAGCAGTTGCAAACGTGCGCTCCTGGAACTTTGAAATAACCCGAGATGAAATCGATGTGACAAGCATCGGTGGCACTTTGGGTCAAAGCGCACCATTCCGAACCTTTATCTCTGGGTTTGCGGATGGCACGGGTTCAGCTGAGGTTTACTTCACTGATGACGACACCGGCATTTCGGCTCGTTTGATTGAAGACGTTACTCAGCGCAACCAAGCTGGTGCAACCTTCAAGCTGTATATGGATGCAGTTGTTTCAGCTGGTACGCCAGACGATGCAGCCAGCCGTTCCATTTCAATGGAAGCAGTGCTGACTTCTGCGAGTTTCTCAGTAACTCCAGACGACGCTCAGGCGATTTCAATTAACTTCCGTCCAACGTCAGCTCCTACATTCGACTTCGCTAAGAGCTAATAGTCGATTGATGATAAAGAGGCCCCTGACATTGTTAGGGGCTTTTTTAGTGCTAGTGTAGTAAGACAATTAGTTGTAACTCATGGCATTACGCGCCATTGACCGTCTCAAGAAAGCCGCAAATTTAGAGGCAACAAAAAGAGTCGTTACTCTTTCAGATGACAGCGAGTTTGAGATGTGGGTTACGCCACTGACGATGGCAGAACGTGAACGCGCCCAAAAGCGTGCTGGATCGGATGACGCCAATGCGTTTGCTTTACAGCTACTGATTACTAAAGCGAAGGATGAAGTGGGGGAGTCTTTGTTTCTGGCTGGTGAAGTTGATGTCTTAAAGAACGAGGTAAAGGACAAGGACTTACAGTCTTTGATGCTGGCAATTTTGACTGACGACGAAGAAGAAGAGGCAATCGACCCAAAATCCTAGGAGCCGAGCTTCGTAAGGACAACTGGCTCATGCTGCAATTTGGTATTGCCAAGGAGCTTGGCATGAGCTTGTCGGAGCTACGGTCAACGATGACTGCAGAAGAAGTCTTGGGTTGGAGCGCGTATTTTAAAATTTTGAACGAAGAGCAGGAGAAGGAATTAGCAAAGGCCCGTAGGCGCAGGTAGAGTGTCCTGATACAGGTGTGTTGTTTCTGCAGTGGCCTCTAGCTATCAGGCAAAAATTGATCTGATTGTCACAGGTCTGGAAAAGATAAAGGCAGCAGAGACCAGGATAAAAAACCTTGTTTCAGAGTCAAAAAAATTAAAACGAGGTAGCACTGCCCAGAGAGGAACAGTTGCTTTAGCGACTGTAACGCGTACTGAGCGTCAAGCTTCCCAAAAAAGTGTTCGTATTGCAGAGCAAAAGCTTACACTTCAATCTAAATTAAACGCCGCCACTGACCTTTACAACAGAAAGCTTAGGGAGTTTACGCGTGCAGGGGGCGAATCAAACAGTAAATTACAAGGTCGCGTTGACCAGATAAAGCAAGCATTTCAGGCTGGGACAAGAGGGGGACAAAAAAATATTCGCCTAGCTAGAGCATTAGCAACAGAACTAGGCCGCGTTGTTGAAAAACAACGTGAATCTAATCGTCTTCAGGTTATTAGAAATAAAGGGTTTGAAGAAGGTAGACGTGGTTTTGAGCGAATTGAGGCACTTAAGGCTGGTGGCGTCTCTGATAGTCGTGGCCTTGGCCGTGCCGAAAGTCTTGTCAAAGGCATTGGAGTGGCAGCGCAGACAGGAGATCAAGCTGCTTATAACGAGGCCGTAAGAAAAGCCAAAGCGGTTTTAAACCGTTTGGAACGCGATTATAAAAACGCTTCTACAGCCCAAAAAGCTTCAACTAAGGCTAAGCGTGATGTTGAAAGAGCAGAAAAGAGACTTGCCGCTGAGACAAAGAAGGCAGAAACAGCTTCTGCAGCACGTCGCCGTGCCCGCAAACAAAAATTCACTGATGTAGCCACTGGATTTGGCTTCCCACTGTTGTTTGGCGGCGGCCCGCTTCAAGCGGTAGCAGGCGGCCTTGGTGGAGCGGCAGGTGGTTTAGGCGGATCAATTGCTGCCAGCGCACTTACTGCACAGGTCGAAGCGTTCGCGACAGAAGCTGCAACGGTTGGCCAAGCCTTGAACTCAACCGGTGGTGCGCTGGAATTAATGCGCGAAAAATCTTTGTTTAGCACCGATGCGGCAAGGGAGCGTGCTGCCGTCTTGGAAGAGCTGGGTCAAGTAGAGGAATTGGCGGCACATCTTGGCCAGGAAATGGCAAAGGCGATTGGCAATGAAGGCGTCAAAGCGTTGCAAGATTTAGGCGAAACAAGCAAGGAAACAACAAGACTTTGGAACTTACTGACTGTGCAGTTATTCAAGTTAATCTCTGGTCCACTTAATGCCTTCTTAAAAATTGTCAATCAGGCTCTTGGTGGCATTACGGTACAGCAACAGGTTGAGGCGCGGAAGGTAGATCTTGGAGCGGATGGCGCAGCTGCGCTGGACGCTCGAATCGCTGAGTTAGTGGCGGGTGACGATTCCGGTATAACCGAGAAAAGAAAACGTAGGGGGTTCAAAGGCGCTGGAGGGTTAAGTAAGACTGATGCACGGACGCAGGCTTTAGGTGAAGCTCAGTTTCAAGTTGCTGCTAAGCCGCTTCCGATCACAAAACAGGACCAAAGAGATTTTTCAGTCAGTGGCGGGGATAAAGCTGCCAAGGACAAGGCACGTTTAGATCAAAAACTGGCAGCACTTGAGCAAGAAAGACAGAAGATACTTGAGATCTCTGCCTTTAAGGACAAAATTGCTGCGGCCGAGGCTGCAAGCGATTCACAGCTTGTTATTCGTTTACAAGGTGAGCAACGAATTGCTCAGATTGAATCCAAGCGTCTAACAGATCTAACAAAGGTCAAAGATCAACGATTGATTGACGCGATTAACATCAACGCAGCAACCGAAAAGCTTGCAGCGCAACGTCAGACTGAGCGTGACATTACTGAGGAGCAGCGCAAGCGTCAGGAGCTTTTTGACACAACGATCGAAGGGCTTGAGCATCAACTCAAGATGACAGAAGCAACCAGTCAGGCGGAGCGAGATCGCCTGAAGATTGCAAGAGAGATGAAAAAGCTTGAGGATAAAGGTCTTAAAGGCGATCAACTGACGCAAGCTCAAGGCCTCATGGAGCGTTTGGCTGTAGCGCAGCAGCCTCTGAATGCCTTTATTACTAAAGCCACTGACGACCTAAATAATCTGCAGCAAGTTGCTGTTGATGTTTCTCAGGGAATTGGCAATGCAATTGGCGGTTCACTGGTCAACGGTTTGCAGGGGTTGGTTACTGGAGCGACATCAGTCAAGCAAGTGTTTGCCGACATGTTGAGGAGTGTGGCTGATGTATTAGCCAAAACCGCTTCACAAATGATCGCTCAATACATTGCGATCGGGATTGCAAAAGCGTTTGCTGGGATGGGCGGTGGGTTTAACAGCCCTGCCGCCAGCCCTGGGGGCTCTGCTGGTGTCGCAGGCATTGGTGGAGGTGGCCTTGGTGACGTATTTGGCAATACCAGTTTGTTTGAATATGCAGAAGGTGGTTATGTCAACAAGCCAACCAACGCATTAATTGGTGAAGGTGGCGAGCCTGAGTACGTCATTCCTGAATCCAAAATGCGTGAAAGCATGTCTCGTTATTCACGCGGCTCGCGCGGAAACAGCGTCATTCCTACCAGTGGCGGTGGAGCGGAAGACAGCGGCGGTGGTACTGCAGTTGCCGCACCAATCGATGTTCGCTACACCGTGGAACGTATCAACAGTGTTGACTATGTAACCGCTGATCAGTTCCAATCTGGCATGAAGCAAGCCGCCAGCCAAGGTGCTAAACAGGGTGAACAGCAAACGTTAAAGAGGTTACAAATGAGCGGTGGTACGCGTAAGAGGCTAGGAATGTGACGGCATTTGCTTTTGGTCATGCCTTACAAATTGTGATTGAAGGCGGTGCTGACTTCCGCTTTCAGAACTTTTTTATTGGAAAAAACATGACCCACACTGGCGCTGACAATGTAAATGCGAATTTTCAGTTTGTGCCATTTGGTTTTTCTGGCGTCACTGTTAACCGCACAGGCGACGGAATGGACGCATCCCTCGTTTTTCCAAACAATGCTTTGACGAGAGAGTGGGGCAGAGACGCAATTATCAAAAGCTACCGAATGATGGTGCAGGTGTTAATTATTGAGAACTCTACCTCTGTTCAAGGTCAGACAGTGACCAGCCCGGGAGCTACTGTTGTTCACACTTACACAGGCGTCGTAACCGGTGGACAGTGGGACAACGTTTCGCTCAACATAGAACTTAGTTCTGTTTTAGATGCTGTTGGTACGGACGTGCCAAATCGATCCCTGACTCAAACACTTGTAGGCAACCTGCCAATTAGCAATGGTGTCCGACTGCGCTGATCTCATTGGAATGCCGTATCGGCTAGGTGCTGACGGCAGTGATGGCCATATTGACTGTATCCACCTTTGCTACAAGGCTTTAGGGCATATCGGCATTGATCCGCCACCGTTTAAGCAGTCCTGGTACGAGGCAAGCAAATGGGAAGTATCGCGTGATTTGTTGAACTGGGGTTTTCGGGTCAAGAAGCCTGAGTATGATGGGGATATTCTGCTGTTACCGCAGCAATCCTGGGCATTCGCAGTCACATGGCAGACGGGAATTTTGTACGTCAATCGAATATCAAAAAAGATTCAGTGGTCTTCGGTCCAACTGTTTCCAACGTACCACTGCTTCCGTACGAGAAAGAGTTAATTAAGACGATTGGAATTACAGAAGAAGAGTATCAACTTTTTGCAGCTGAAGTAAGGCGGCGCGGTCGGTTAAGACCTGCAGAGTATGAGCATATTCCTCATGTAGTTAACGGCGACCCAGTAACCGCCACACTTGTAAGTATTGCGGTCAGTCTTATACTAACTGGCGTTTCATACCTGCTGACGCCAAAACCTAAAGCACCTGAAGCATCAAAACGATCACAGCTAGACCTTGGCAGCGTCAACGCTGCAAGCCGTTTTGTCCCAAGCCGTGGGTTTGACAGCTTAAATGAGCTTGCAGATTACGGTTCTCCCATACCGATCATTTTTGGTCGTTATGTCAAGGCTAAAAAAGTTGGCGGGATGTTGGTTACGCCAAAGCTTGTTTGGTCACGGATGTTTAGCCATGGAACGCAGCAATCAGCCAAGTTGATGTTTGTTGTTGGCGAACACGGTTTTGCCGATGGTGTTAGCCCTGATGGGATTATTGAGCCTGAGCTTGAAGGTATTTTTCTCGGCAACAACGCCTTAGACATTCTGTTCAGCGACTTTTTTGCGTTCTATTGGAAACGCAACTCACCAATGCTGACGGATGGGCTTACTGATTCAGCGTCAAGCTTTAACCGTTTGGAGCGGAGAAATCTTTTTTATGGATCGGCTGGCGACCCGAGCAAAGGAGATCCGTTCGAGTATGCGAGTGATGATGATGTATTTGAATGCCCAAGCGATACCGGAGCTAGGTCTAAAAGTTTTTGTCATGCGTTTTCGCCTACTAATAATACTCAGTTTGGGGTGTACGGGGCTATTCCTAATGGCACTGGTTACAGGGTAAATTTTGAGCTTGTGCCAATCATTAAGGGAACTGAAGACAAACAAAAGCACGCATTAACGGTGCGTCAAATGAAAATTACTGGCGACAAAGATTCAAATTTTGACATAGGCAACGAAAATTTGTTAAAAAAAGTACGGCGGTTTTACATGGATGGCGAAGGCCGTCAGTACAGCCCACGCATGGGTTTAAGCGCACTTATAAGAACAAACGGAACAGTGCTTGACGTGCCAGGTAATAACTTAACTGAAAGAGATCGAGTTGATGTTGGCGACATTGTTGAATTTGAAATCAAGAAAGGAGAAATTCCAGAAAACAAGTATCAGCGCAGCAATAACAGAGGCGGTGAAAACGTTGATGACATTAATGCTACGGTCGAGGCAGAGCAGCTTGCAGCCGATGAAGCAATGCAGGTTGGAGAGCAATTTGCTGTTGGCAACGTATTGTTTGTGGTTATAGGGCGCAGGCATCAACGGTTTGACCCTACGATCGATATGACTCAAAAAATTAGCTTAAGGTGTATTGATACTGACGAGTCGCAAGATGCAAGGATTGGTTTTGTAAACGACCATGAAGTTATAGATCCTGAAAAAGATTTTATTGCTGATGGGAGTGGAGTTAAACCTATATTTTATCCCGTAACAAGAATTGCTACCGCTATCGTCAGAAACAACAAGCCCGCTGTTGTAACTGAGATAGGCATCCGAAGTAGAGTTTTTCAACGGCTAAATGGCATTTGCTCTTTTAACAATCTGCCCACTCCAGACCAGTTAGACAAGTTTCAGCAGAACGAAGTATCAGTGCGCTCTGGAACGTACACAGGCTCAATCGTCAGGTCTTCTGTGTTTCAAGTTTACGTGCGCGAAGCTGGCGTAGATAGCAGCAACAATGCCTTTAGATTTAGACGTATAGATTTATTTTTTGTTGTCAGGGGCAGCACGCCTGTTGATCAATACAACTTCATCAGGTTCAAGCATCCACAAGGAGAGCCTAAGGAGCTTGAATACAAGTTTGTATCAGTCGCGGCATCTGAGGTAGCGCAGTTGTCTGACGATGAAGAAATGATTCTTCTTTCCGCGTCAATTTCTGACGTAATAGAACCACTTGTTTTTGAAGATAAGAATATTTCAAGTCTTGGAAGATTTGAAATAGAAACGGCTGGCTCCAGGATCAGAAAGAAAGATATTGAAAAGAACAAAGAATTTTTACGCAACCCAAAAACCAAAATAGTTGGTGAAGAGACCACGGTGCCTTCAGCAGTACAACCCAATTCCGCGAGACCTGCGGATCAGGGTGGTGTATTTCGCCGTGCCATCTCAATGGTTGAGCACGCAAATGCAGGCAACCTAGAGCCGCCTGGTCGGATGGGTTCTTTTACCTTTGCAATTTTTGGCAATGCTGATAATTACCCAGGCGGTGAAGGAACACAAAGAACTTTAAACACTCGCGAAGACCTGCCTGGTAACAGATGGGTCAGGGTGCAATGGACGGTCGACAAGCGAGCATTGCTAGCTGATCAATACGCAAGAGCCAATAACGGTCAAATTTATGTTTGGCGAATACTTAGTGCACAAGTAATTGGTAGTTCTCCAGGGTTCAATAAGAACGATCTTATTCTCATTAGGCGTGGAGAGGGTTCAACAGAAGGCACAGAGCAGCCAGGCTATTCCAATTCTCCTTATCCAAGCAGCAATAATTTCAGAGACAATCATCCTTCTGGGCAAGCAATTCGGTGGTCCGGGTTTTACTACAGGATTACGGACATTAACACCACAAGCGTGCCTGAAGGGCGCATGGGTGGCTATTTCTATGACATCTTTGGCGATGCAGAAAATCTTGCACTTGGAACAAAAAGCAGCGCAATTAAAAGCATTCAAGAAGGAAGTAAAAGAATAAAAATCAGACTTAATGTTGAGGTGATGAGTTTACCTGCGGGTCACTTTACTGGCCTGACAAAGAAGTGGAATTTTTCCGGCCCTGTTGAAGTTATTAATGACGGTTACACGACAAGCGACTGGGATAAGGACGAAACTTTCACGCACACTGAGACCATTTCTCCTGCCAATAACGCTTTTTACTGGACTTATAACCAAGTAGGTTTCCAATACAGGGTCGCTGATCTTGTGACTACCCCTGGTACGTCTGAATTAACAGGAGATACCGAATTTGAAAATCATAGTCAGTATGCAGATCTAAGTTTCTATAGAGGTTTGGTGCAAAAATCAAACGAATCAGAGCCTGAGCACAGCATTGTTTACGTCAACGAAGTTCTACCTAACAGCAAAGTTCCAGAATATAACGGTTTAACAATTGCCGGTTTATCGCTCAAGGCTAGCCGTAACTTTACAAGCTTGGACCAGCTGCGTTGCTGGATCGGGCAAGGAATACCTGTGAAACGTTTGCATCCTGATACGACTGCTTCTGCAAACAACCCTTATGACGAACCGGGTGATTTGTATTACCAAGCGTCGGTTGGCCCAAGCCACTTATTCACCGACCTTGTTTTTTATCTGCTGACTGACAGGCAAGGTGGAGCGGGCAACCTTATGGGCATGACCCCAGATAATGCGTTCTTGCTGAACGTAGATGATTTCAGAGAGGCCGCTAGGTTCATTCACCAGCAAGAATTGTTTTTTAATGGAGCGATTACAGAACGCACAAACCTTCGTCAATACATCACAGACACTGCGCCTTATTTCTTGTGCAACTTTGTGATGATGGATGGGAAATTTTCTCTGCTGCCAGCTCTTCCGTACAACAAAGCAAGCGGTCACATCAACACCGGGCCAGTACCAATTGATCAGCTGTTTACGTCAGGCAACATCTTGGAAGACAGCTACAAGCTCGAATATTTAAGAAGCGAAGAGCGCAGAAACTTTACAGCCACAGTTCGGTATCGGTTTGAGTCGCGCAATAAACTCCCAGAAGAAAGAGTTATGAAAGTAAAAATAAAAGGCAGCCCATCAGCAAACTTGCCGGAAGAAAATTTTGATCTGACACAGTTCTGCACTTCTAGGGGCCACGCTGTTAAGGTCGCGCAATACTTCTTAGGTCTTCGTAAGTTTGTCACTCATACAATTAGTTTTTCAACAACGATAGAAGGTTTAAATTTAAGAGCGGGTTCATACATCAAGGTCATTACTGAGTCTTCTCCGTACAGAAGCGCAAATAACGGTACGGTCAGTTCATCAGGGGCGGTGACAAGTGTCGAAAGCCTCTCTGATGGAATGTATAGCGTCACCTTTTTCCAAGTAGGTTCAGAAGACGTAGACGATGGACGGATGGAAATTAGCGGTGGGAGGGTGGCTGACACCAGATTCCACAATTCTGTGTTCACTGTCCAAGACGGCAACAAGAGCGAGAACGTTTATGTTGTTGAGCAGTTAACGTTTTCGCAGGAGGGCACAGTGGATATTGTGGCTTCTGAGCATAATTGCACTAGCGATGGAGCTAGTGAGCTTGCCAAATTCGTTGAAGACCCCAACTCTGTAGAAGTGGAGGATGTCTAATGGCTTTCCCTGATTTAGTCCCTACCGCTCGCACGTATGACGCTGGCGACTTCCCCGTCAAGGTCTTTAAGAGTCAAAACGGCGTTGAGCATAGGATTTTGTACGGCAGCAACCGCACCAACATGAAGCTGTCTCTGACTTACGCAAACATCCCGGACGCCAACGCCAAGCTGTTTTTAGACCATTACCAAGAAGAGCAGGGGACGTTTGGCACGTTTGACTTTATGCCTACTGGTTACGTAAAAGGTTGGGAGAGCAATACGAGTGAGCTTGATGCAAAGACTTTTGGGAATAAGTACAGGTACGAAGGCCCCCCGAAGGTCGTCCAGGTGCGTTCAGGGATTAGCACTGTTACAGTTAATCTGATTGGCGTGCTCTGATGCCCTTTTTTACCGGCACAAAGGGAAGTCTGTTGCTTGAAGGCAACACCATTGCCTCAGTTCAGAATTGGACTGTCAGCACGACTGTTTCTGTGCTGAACACAAGGACTCTTAGCGAGAGCGATGATTTTTTCGAGCCTGATAGCCGCAACACCAGTGGCAGCTGTCGTGTCCTTTATTACAGAGATGAATCAAATTTAAACAACGCTAGTACGTTTATTAACAAAGTAATTAAAGCGAGAGACGGAAGCCCTGGGCAGGGGGCAAGCCTATTGCAAGGCGATCAAAATACACCAAACGAAGTTCGATCTAGTCTTCGACTAAAGGTTGATGATGGGTCGGCAGACGGTCTTTACATTGAGTTGCGGGTAATAATTACGAATGTGACGCTAACGATGTCAGTAGGTGAAATTTTTGCGGCTGACATTGCGTTCCAAGGGTGTGGCGCCCCAACATTCGTGAATATCTAATGACTGTATATCTTGGCACGTTTGGCGAGGTTGAATTAAGACGTGTCTTCGATGGCGGCGAGTTGCGGTCAACGATTAATGTTTCTGACGTAAACGCAACTGAAAAACGGTTCAGCTTTGATTTTGAGCACGGCCAACTTGTTTCAGGCGATCAAGTCGAAATTACAAGTACGGATGGCAGTGCGCTTGATTTTGTAAATAGCTATACAGATGCAGGCATAAAAAGATTTGTCCATGTTGACGAGCTAGACGGGATCAGGCTTTACGACAGTTTTGCCAATGCAGTCAGTGGCGGCAAACCAAATGCGATTGCGCTTGCCACTCCAGGCAACTCAATACCTATTAAGGTTGTTGTTGAATCTGCTGCGCCGCGTCTTTTAGCTCAGGTACAAAGCTTTGAAATTAATACTGAGCGCGAAACAGTTGACACAACGGTGCTATCTGATGAGTTTCGTTCCAGAGTCAATACTTTAATTTCCGGCTCCGGCCGTATTACTGCTTTTTGGGAATATACCGGTGATACGGAAAAAGAGGTACCAATGTATTTGTACGAGCTAGCGCACCGCACAAAAGTTGGCAGTAACTTTATTGGGCGTTTTTATATCAAAAAGAACGGCTACAACCCAGGCAACAACGCTGCTCGCGATGGGGATGAAATTTGGTGGCGCGTTGTGGGAATTATTACATCAGCCGCCATACAGTTTTCACCTGACAGCACTGTTCAAATTACGGCTGATTTCATAACAACAGGTCCGCTGCGTTTAAGAATGTCAACCCAAGCGCCAGATGCTCTCTTGCAAGAGGACTCTGGTGACATACGCTTGGAGCAAGACAGCACCGCTAAACTGTCGTTACAGCAGCAGCAATTTTAACCAGGAGCTAGCCGTCCATGGCTGATTTAAAAATTAGTGAGCTAAATGCTCTTGGTGGCTCTGATCTAGCCGCTGGTGATTTAGTTGCTGTTGTCGATAGCAGCGCCAGTGAGACCAAAAAGCTAACGGTCGGTGACCTAGTCGCAAATGGCGTCACCTTAATTAGTGATGACACGATCCCTGGGGCGAAGATCCTTTTTGGCGCGGGTGACGTTGCTACAGCAGCTGTTGCCGATTCAGCGATCACGACTGCCAAGCTTGCCAACGACGGTGTAACAGCAGCCAAACTTGCCGACGAATCAACGGTTGACCTAGTCACGACGCTTCCAACTTCTGGAGCGTTTATGGGGCAACTGGCATTAGATACGGGTGATAACAGGCTGTATTGCTGGAACGGGTCGGCTTGGCTGAGCCTAAAAGCTGCTGGCTCCATCGATGCTGTGACTGGCAGCACGGTTGGTCTGGTTGACATTGTTGTCACCACCACAGGTTCAAGCGTTGCTATTGCCGCAACTCAGAATGACACTGATGCAGCAAACAAGTTTTTAGCTGGCCCCACTGGCGAGGGCGGTGCGGTTGTTTACAGAACAATTGATGGCAGTGATATTCCTGTCGCAACGACAAGCGCCAAAGGTGGTGTGGTTGTCAATGGTGAAGGGCTCCGAATGGACGCCAACACGATTGAGGTTGATAACGATGTAACGGCCAGCTCAACGCACCATGTCGTCACTTACAGCGTCAAAGGTTTAGTAACTGGCGGCCGTGCTTTAACGGCTAGTGACTTACCTGCAGCAACTAGCAGCGCAAAGGGTGCTGTTATCCCTGGAACGGGTTTGGCTGTTGACGGTAGCGGCAACCTTAATCACAGCAACAGCACAACGGCTGGCACTTTCACGAAAGTAACGGTTGATGGTCAAGGCCATATTTCAAGTGGTGCGGTTCTTGCAGCTTCTGACATTCCCAATATTTCGGCTTCAAATATTACAAGTGGAACAATTGGCAGCGCACTTTTGGGCACGGCTTCAGTCACAGCCGAAAAAATGGCTGACGCTTCAATTACTAAGTTCGGCGGTGCTGGCTCAACCGACAACGTCGTTACTTTCCCTGATGGTGATTTCAAGGGTCAGTTTTTCTTCGACGAGCTTAATGAAGACCTTTACATTTTTACGGGTACTTCATACTTACCAATCACGATTATCAGCGGCAACCTTGTACTTGCTGGAACGTATGACGCCGCTGCGAACTTGCTTGATAGTGTGACAAGCGAGGGTAGTGCTGCTGGTTTTACGAGTGGGCAGGCATTGCCTGCTCCAGCTGTCACAAACCAAAACTATTACGTCGTTGTTTCGACTTCTGGTACGGGTTCTGGTGCAGCGCCTTCAGTTGCACTGGCCCCGCCAGATATGTTGCTGTCTACAGGTGCAGGCGCTGACTTTGTTCTAATTGACGTTTCAAACGCAATTGCTGGTCAGACTGCTTCAAATATTAGTTTTACGGCTGCTGGAAGTATCTCAGCGACTGATGTTCAAGCTGCAATTCAAGAGCTTGACAGCGAAAAGATTAGTGCTGCCAGCCCCACATTTACTGGGACGGTGTTACTGGGCCAGAACACTGTATTGGCGTTTGAGGGTTCTGCAGTTGATGAATATGAAACCACGATTACAGCTATAAACCCAACTGCAGCTCGCACGATTACATTCCCGGATGTTACGGGAAACGTTGTAACTACGGGTGACATTGGAACAATTTCAAGTGGAATGATTGCTGATGGCACGATTGCCAATGCGGACATCAGTGCAACTGCAGAGATTGCAGTCAGCAAGCTTGCAAATGGCAGTGCTCGCCAATTGCTGCAGACAGCTGCTAATGGCACAGATGTTGAATTTACCGACAATGTTGATGTTCCTGGAACGTTAGACGTTGGGGGTGTTGCAACGTTCGACAGCACATCACTGTTTGTTGGCAACGCTACGTTCAATGGCAGCCTGATCTTTGAGGGTGCAACGCCTGACGCACATGAGCTGACGTTGAGTGTTGCTGATCCAGGTGCTGACGTTACGGTCACGATTCCTGCTTCGACTACGACTCTTGCTGGTCTTGCTGTTACTCAGAGCTTTACGAAGGCACAGCGTGGAACGCCTGTTGCATTGACCGATGGGGCAACTATTGCTGTTGACATGAGCCTTGGCAATAACTTCAGCGTGACGCTTGCTGGCAACAGAACTCTTGGCGATCCAGCCAACGTGACTGCTGGTCAATCTGGTGTGATTGTGGTTACGCAGGATGGAACAGGAAGCAGGACTCTTGCTTATGCGGGCACGAAGTACAAGTTTGCTGGTGGTACGGCCCCAACGTTGACGACAACAGCTGCTGCGGTTGATGTATTGGCTTATTATTGCGAAAGCGCAACGCGCATCACGGTTACTTCGCTGCTGAACGTTTCATGAGTATTCCTGGTGCTGCTAGTCCGCTGTTTCTAGCAACGACTGCTGGAGCGGCGGGTGATTTTTCCATAGCCAGGTCGCTCAGATTTAACAGCGGTGATTCTGCGTACTTGTTAAAAGATTTTGCGTCTGCGGGCAATCGCCGCACCTGGACCTGGAGCGGCTGGGTGAAAAGGTCCAAGCTTGGATCTATTCAAGTTGTATTGATGGCGACTTCTCATGTAGGGACAACCACCGCCGTTTATTTTAAAGCAGATGACACATTAGAGTTTTATGATTATCAGGGCGGTGGCCATACTTTTAGGCTTATAACTTCTCAAGTTTTTAGAGATACGTCTTCATGGTTGCATCTGGTTGTCAGGTGGGATACTACTAGTAGTACATCGTCAGATCGAGCAAAAATTTACGTTAATGGTTCCCAGATAACTTCTTTTGGGACAGGCACATACCCTAATCAGAATATAGAATCCCGATGGAACAATAATGTAACACACGACATTGGCCAAGAAAATGACAACAATTACCTTGATGCTTACCTAGCCGAGGTCAACTTCATTGACGGGCAGGCGCTTGCGCCGACTGACTTTGGCGAAACTGACGATAACGGGGTCTGGCAAGCCATTGATACAGCCGGGCTGACATTTGGAACGAATGGATTCAGGCTTAAGTTTGCGGATAACAGCAGTAATGCGGCGCTAGGCACCGACAGTTCCGGTAACTCGAACACCTGGACCGTTAACAATTTGAGTGTTGGTGCGGTCTCAAATCTTACGGCCAAGCAAAACTTTGATGTTGTTACTTATACCGGCAATGGTGGCACGCAGTCAATATCATCGCTCGCTTTCCAACCGGATTTTGTGTGGTTGAAAGGTAGGTCTCAATCAAACGTATCTCATCAGTTATATGATTCTGTTAGAGGAGTATCAAAGATACTGCAAGCTGACAATACTGGAAATGAATTTACAGTTAGTGGAGTGTCTGCATTTAACTCTAATGGCTTTACGCTTGGCAATAATGGTGGTGGCAATAACTCAGGATCCACATACGTTGCCTGGGCCTGGAAGGCCGGTGGCGCTGCGTCGTCAAATACGGATGGCAGCATAACAAGTTCTGTCTCGGCAAATGCTTCCTATGGGTTTAGTGTTTGCACTTATACAGGTAACAACACATCGGGCGCTACTGTCGGCCATAGTTTAAATGCTGTACCGGCACTAATTATTCTTAAAGATAGATCTTCTGCTTACAATTGGCAGGTTTACCATAAAAGTTTTGCAGGCACTAGTAATGGGATAGTTCTTAATTCAACTTCTGGCATTGACAGTGGCTCAGGCAGTATATGGAATAGCACTACTCCAACAAGCACGGTCTTTTCTATTGGAAACAGTGTTGGAGTTAATACAAGTGGCAATAATTACGTGGCCTACGTGTGGTCTGAAGTTGCCGGATTTTCTAAGTTTGGATCGTACATAGGCAATGGTAGTGCCACGGGACCTGTAGTAACAACCGGATTTAAGCCAAGATGGCTTATGGTGAAAGGCTCTTCTCATGGAAGCAACTGGAATATTGTTGATACTGCTAGAAGTTCATCAAATCCTCAATCAAATATCTTGCGTGCTAATTCTAGTGCTGCCGAGTTTTCTACTCCTACGGGCCAATATGGTCTTGCCTTTGACGCATTAAGCGATGGTTTTCAGTTGAAAAGTGGTAGTTCCACAAACGATGTTAACCAGACTGGAGAAACTTACATCTACGCAGCATTTGCGGCAACAGTTGATGACTCAGCAATAAATGATTGTTTTGTTGACACCCCAAGCAACGCGGCAGAGCCTACAGATACGGGCGTCGGAAATGAAGTCGTGGGTAATTATGCAACAATGTCGCCAGTTGGAAAAACCAAGTCAGCATATTTTACCGAAGATGGTAATTTAACTTGTGGCAACTCAAGTGCTCCTTCTGGTGGATCTGGGAACAGGGGATATGTCCCGTCAACTATTGGCTTTAAGACGGGCAAATGGTATTGCGAATGTGTAACGACTAGAGCTTCTGATGGTGATGTCGATTTTGCTATTGGCATATATTCTCAAGGCGCATCTGGATATTATCAAAATGATGGAACAACATATAATTGTAGACCGGATGCCAAACTTTGCTCACCCGGCGGTCTTGTTCAATCCTATGGAACTAGTTGGGCAGATGGCGATGTTATTGGTATAGCAGTTGACTTAGATAGTTCAACAAAAACCATCCAGTGGTTTAAAAATAATGTTGCTACTGGGTCAGCAGTAACGATCTCAACAGATCACGAATTTTTCTTTGGCTACGGGTCAGACGGTGGTGGTGGTGGCAGAACTTATAAAGCTACTTGGAACTTTGGCCAACGTGCCTTCGCGTATACCGCACCAAGCGGCTACAAGTCTTTAAACACCGCAAACTTACCGACCCCAACGATTGCGGATGGCAGTAAGTATTTCGATACGAAGTTGTATTCCGGTACGGGCTCAAGCCAAAATATTACAGGCTTGAATTTTAGTCCTGATTTTGTTTGGACTAAGGCTCGTAGTCACTCTGATTACCACACTCTTATTGATGTTGTTAGAGGGTCAAGTAAAACACTGTATTCAAACGATACGGCTGCTGAAGGTACTGATGCGACAGGCATTACTGCATTCAACTCGGACGGTTACAGCTTAGGTGCCAATACGACTGCAGGAAGCGTAAACGCAAGTGGGCGTAGTTACGTTGGATGGGCGTGGGACGCCGGAACATCGACTGTAACTAACAACGACGGCAGCATTGCTTCACAAGTAAGAGCACAGCCAAGTGCTGGGTTCAGTATTGTTAGTTATACAGGCAACAATACAGCAGGTGCCAGTATCGGCCACGGGTTGAATACTGCCCCTGAATTTATCGTGTGTAAAGATCGCGATTCATCTTCAGGCTGGTGGGCTGTATATAGTGCCTCACAAGGTAATACAAAGGGTGCTTACTTAAACAGCAATCAAGCGTTTGGCACTCAATCTTTTTGGAACAATACAACGCCTACAAGCAGTGTGTTTAGTGTCGGCGCTAATGCCAATACAAACGCTAATGGAAACGATTTTATCGCCTATTGCTTCGCACCTGTCGCGGGCTATTCGGCCATCGGTTCTTTCAGCCCTAATGGCACAACTGATAATGCTTTTGTATATACCGGGTTTAGAACAAGATTTATTTTGGCGAAGTTTACTACTCCAGGCGATTGGATGTTACTTGATACTTCTCGGCGACCAAATGGCCCTACAGGAGGAACGTTAATTGCTCAAGACTCTGCCGCTGAAGATGGTGTTTATAACAGCAGCCAAGTAGGTTTTGACTTCCTAAGTAATGGATTTAAAATTCGCCACAACGGAGCGCCTCTAGGTGATTCTGGTAAAACAGTAATTTATTACGCCGTAGCAGAAAATCCGTTCCAGGCTAATGGCGGGCTTGCTCGTTAAACTTCGTTCATCACCTGCATCCTCATGGGCTATTACATCGGCACGCGCGGTCTACCCATGGATATTCCGTGGGAGCACAACGACGTTCAATACCCTGCTAACTGGTTACGCCTAAGCAGTTCACAAGACCGTGCAAAACTAGGTATTACCTGGGGCGATGTAGCTCCTTATTACGACCAAAAATTTTATTGGGGATTTGACGATGACGGCAACCTCATCCCCAAGACCTATGTAGATCTACAAGCCAACTGGGTTGCTCAAACAAAGCACACAGCAAACACCTTGCTTTCTCCGTCTGATTGGCGCGTCATCAAAGCCAAGGAGAGTGGCAAAACAATGAACGCTGGTTGGAAGACTTGGCGTCAAACCATTCGTACGGAATGCGGCACCAAAGTCAAAGCAATCGAAGACTGCGCCAAGATTGGCGACGTATCACCCCATGCCGATTTAGCGCGTGTCCAAGCGTTAGCTAAATATGTGACTGGAACGGATTACCCTGCGTGGACTGCCGATCCAGACAACGCAACAGAATGACCTTTACTTTTGGCGTGTTGGCTGGGGTTGTACTGACAACCCTTGTCTTAGCTTTCAACCCAGTCGATGATGACCTTTACGAAGATGAGCGACGTGACTACTAAACCCGATCCACTGATGTCCGCTTCTTACGGAGCCACTGACATTGAGGCCCAAAATAATAGAAATACATGGATGGCCATGCTCTATTTGCACGAAGGTCGCAACAAAGCTGATCATCCTCAACGCGGTCTATACACGGGGCTTTTCAAAAAGCATCACCTATGGCTCCCTGGTAGTGACGAGAATTAAGGAGCAGATCACTAACTGTCCATTGACCAGGCCAGTTAATCTGGTTCAAGAAAACTCAACCCTTTCTAAAAATGATCAAGTCTCTTGTTCTTGGTGCAGCCGCTACGGCAGTTGCATTGGCCCCAGCGTCTGCCCTCGCTGGACCTGGACCATATCTGAACCCAGAATTTAATGGCGCAACTGTTGGCGACGATTACTTGGGCGGTGCGTTGAACCTTGACGTTGGCTACGAAGGCGGCGAAGGCGCTTATTCCTGGTTCGTTCAAGGTGGTCCTGCCATCCTGATGCCGCAAGGATCCGAAAACGAAGTTGAATTTGCTGCCAAATTCGGTGGATCAGTCGCTGTTGCTGAAAACGTTTCCGTTTACGGAGAACTCAGCGGCGTAACTGGCGACGACTTCAGCTGGGGTTCCAAGCTGGGCCTGAAGTACGGCTTCTGAGCTAGTCTTTAACAAAGCAACTGCAACCTTCCCTGGCCTCACACAGCAGGGGAGGTTTTTTCTTTGGCATCTAATCATGCAAAAAGTCTTCAACGTAATGTCGGTCGCAGCATTCACGATGTCAGCAGGCATGGTGATTGGGACGGTTGCGCTTTACACCCGAATCCCATCGCTGACAAAGCTTTATATCAGTGAGCTAAAGCTCGAACTGACTGAAATGGTGCTTGATATGGTGCCAGCGGTTGATGACGTGATGCCTGAGCTGCCATCAGCTACAGGACCAGCAATCGAAACGCCTAAGTTGCCGTTCTGATCGGTGCCTGAAATACCTGAGATTGGTGTGGGGCGTGTGTACGTCCCAGAAATACCAACTTGGAGAGGTATCCCGCCGCAAAGCATTCCGCAAGAGCCACCGATCACATTAATGCTGGGTTTTCCGGTTGCTGAAATACCTGGCTGCGTTGAAACACGTAATACTCAACCTGGAAACGAAAAGGCTTACGACAACGATGCAAGGGGCAATTTTGTTGTCTGCGATGGAACGATGCCGTCGTATGACGCATTGGACTTTACGCCTGGAACGTTGACGTATGGATCAGCTAAGCCACCAGCAATTGAGGCACCAAAAGAAAAACCGGCTGCCTCGAAACAACCGGCTCAGTCCCCTTCACCAGCGGGGTCCCCACCCCCTGGCGTTCCAAATGTAGACACAGAATTACCGTGTCCGCCACCAGACGCAATACCTATAGGCGCTAAAAATAAGCTTCAGACTGCTGTCATTACTGGTTACAAGCGAGTCGATGGAGAATGCAAAACCCAGTTCAAGTCGTTGGACATACCAGCGATTCTCGGCAACCATTTACCTGGCTCGCCTGTTGTGGTCACGACTGCAACGATTGCGGTTGTCGCAACAACAGCGGCAGTCTTAGCCAAGCCATTAGGCGATATTTTGCTGAAGGTGATCAAGCCTCTTGTCAAAAAGACGATCAAGAAGATCAAGGAGAAGACAGGTAAGGCCACTCCTATTGAGTCTGCTTGGCAGCGTCGGAAGTTTCAGCGGTCTTTGAAGAAGTAGGTATTGAATGCGTGTGGGGCGGTAAGACGCCTGGCGGATTAACCAAGACGACATCAGCACAGATTTGGCTGTAAGGCGATTTGGGGTGAAACATGATGCCTTCTTTCATTAGGTCAGCGCAGTTTCGCAACCTAGCTATTTCGTAATTCAACCTTTTATCAGCAAGTGTTGCGTCTAAAAGTGCCACCTGTTTTTCAGCGGCTTTACGACAAGTTCGTACGTGATGACGATCCAGCGGTATCGAAATTGTGGCTGTAATGCCGCCGTTAATCGATAGGTTTGTTTTTTGTCCTGTCCGTATAGGTTTATAGAAAAGAACATCTCCCGGATTATCTGGTCTTCCATCTGGAATTGCATTTCCTTCAGGGTCAAACGCACCAACAACATCAATCGTGTCATATACAGGTTCGTTGTAGTGGCTTTCGTATGGTTGCGCCCAGCCTGTTGTCGTACTGATGAAAGGGTTGATATTTAAGGTTGCACCTTGACAGCTAATCCCACCGCCGTAAGTGTTTGTAAATTGTTTTGAGGGTACTACCTGGACAGCCTGATTCGTAACCGATCCTGAGCTGTTTGCTACTGGAGCGGCAGTGCTTGAGACTTGTGCTTGTGCTGGAGCGGTTAGCAGCAAAAGCGTTGCGATAACTCGCTTCATTGGCTAAACGTGCTTGTCGTCTCGGTTAAAGATTCAATATCTGTATCTCTATTAATCAAGGTGTGGTTTGTTAATCCTGGCCCTTGTAGCGTTTCAACGAACTGAAACGATGCGCCTTGTTTGACGATGTTCCAAGCAGGTTTACTAGCAGGGTCAAGACCAGTCCAACGACTAGAAACACCATTCAATGTGTTTGTTGTTGTAGTCAGACTAGCTGGAGCAATAGCCCCGCCTACTGGAGCAATATTAGTCCCGCTTGCGCTGTACTCATAACCTGTCCTGTACTCATATGAGTTGATGACCTCAGTTACTTTTGTTTTGGTGCGTGTCGTGGAAGACAAAACACCTTGCTGAAAATTTGGCACTACAGGAATCGCTGCAGCTGGAGCAGCCAAAAGCAACAGCAGCAGGATTCTCACTTGATAGTTAGCTCCTGAATAACCTGGCCAATTGCAGTTGTACCAGCCGACCCTGCTGTAATTGCTATTGCACCATCTGTAGCAATCGTTCCAGCTAAAGTGCCAGCAACACCGCCTGCAGTTGTTGTTGTATTCCCGAATGTAGGTAGTGCTGGCACGACCCCTGCAGTAACCGTTGTTGAAAGTATGGTTGGAACGTCATCGCCTTCTATGTATGACTCTGAATACGAAAAGCTGTCGCCAGCAGTAGTAATACTGTAAGCACCAGGAGTGTACCCAAGAGCAGTGCCGGAAGTAAGTGCCCCCAGCACAGGAGGAGTACCCAAAGTGACGTTAGAGCCAGATACTGAAAACGAAGACGGTTGCCGAATTGCTTGGGACGCTGCTCCATCAACAGTTAGCGAAATTGAGGATTTAATAGCGTGCGTAATATCCGCCGAAGCAGGACTTACCGCAAAAAACGTTAGGCAAGATAAGAAGAGAAAACGTCTCATTTGGGTTTAGACGTAGTAGGTGTTTGTTCTGCGATTGTAGGCGGCTCATCTTTTTTCTTGCCAGCACGTTTAATGTTGACGCCAAAGCTCGTCATTGTTCCCGTAAGCAACGAGGCTGGAAAAGTCGGATCCATGGCTTTGACATAACCCAGGTAGTTAAGGCTGAGCATCACAATCGACCATGTAAGAACAGCTAGCTTTACAAAATCCGCCAACGGCGTTGATTCGGGCTCTTGTTCTTGCTCCTGCTTTGCCTGTTCTTCTGCCATGATGAGTTCACGCTAGAGGTCGAATGGTGGTTGAAATCTGGGCTGCTGTTGCTGGTGCGTCAATAGGCGTGGCCGCTTCTGGTATCAAAGGTGCCAACCGTGAGAACCAGCATGGAAGGGATTCGTTGGTGCGTCTAACTTCGGCTGTGGATAATTTAGCGTCACGAATGGATGTGCTCCACGCTGATCTGAGGGTTAGGGATCAAGAGCTATTCGCCCGAATCTCAGACCTGGAGCAGAATGTTGCACGACTGGAAGGCCACGCAAATCGGACTTAGACTTCCGGCACACACAGTGCTGTCATGGTTTTACTTCTA
>Ga0208434_1000120_pt1 | contig 42502 bp, 46 predicted proteins | sample 13_taG_FD_184086 | JGI IMG/M metagenome (GOLD analysis project Ga0208434, IMG submission 184086) | Marine viral communities from the Subarctic Pacific Ocean - 13_ETSP_OMZ_AT15268 metaG (SPAdes) (version 2) | ecosystem: Environmental > Aquatic > Marine > Oceanic | place: Pacific Ocean | collected... | reverse complement strand
TTTCTTGGAAGCCAAGAGATTGAAAGTTTCACTCTTCGTGATGAGATTACTGCTAAAGCTACGGCGGTAGACAGCGACTCTGAGAACGCCGATAGGACTATATTTGATAACTACGACGTTTACCGCGTCATTGATCGCTGATTGTTATGCCGCTGATTACCACGTCTGTACCTAATCTTGTACAAGGTGTATCACAACAGCCTGACAATCTCCGTTATCCAGGCCAAGCCGAGGAACAAGTAAACGCTTTTAGCTCCGTTGTAGACGGCCTTAACAAGCGTCCTCACACCGAGCATATAGCTAACCTTAACAAGACGTTTCAAGACGACGCTTTAATCCACATGGTGGAGCGTGATGAAACGAATAAGCATCTATTCACCTTTGACAATGTTGGTGGAACAACAAGTGTAAGTATATTTAACGTATCGCTTGGAACGCCTGTTCCTGTGGTTAGTATCTCAGCATCTGCGCAGACCTATTTAAACAGCGCTGTTGAACCGCTTAAAGATCTTCGTGCGCTTACCATTGCTGACTACACCTTTGTAGCGAATAAGAAAGCCACACCAGCGCTTGGAACTACGCTTTCTGAGCCGTTGGCAAAGGAAGCTTTAGTGTTCGTTAAACAAGGCGATTACGAGAAGGACTACACCGTTAACATTGATAACCTCCAAGCTTCAACTACAAGTGAAAATTCAGATACCGCCGATCACGCCGATTCAAAGGTCATAGCGGCAAGGATTGAATCGGCGATAAACAGCGCTGGAACAGCGGGCGGTGTAAGCGGTGTGACAATTAGCAACGGAAACGGAGGAAGTGGTTGGTACACGTTTCCTGATAGCCCGTATCCTAGTGATTCCTCTATGGAATTTAAGACCGAGGTAACGTTTACAGGCGGCGGGGGATCAGGCGCAAAAGGAAAAGCAGTAACCTCAAGTGGCTCTATTCAAAGCGTGGTAATAACACATAGCGGTAGCGGTTATACATCGTCCCCCACGCCTGTGTTTAAAACGTATTATAAGTCTACTTACTTCCCTAGCATGCCGTGGAGAGCTTACGACGGTACTAATGTCACACCAGCTCCTCCCACTCCTACGCAACCTACCGTTAGTTCCGTCACGCTTTCTAGCGCGTCTATAAACGTCACTAATCAAGATGGTCTATTAAAGATAAGTAAATCAGATAACACGGACTTTAAGATTTCCGTTACCGACGGCCTTGCTAACACAGGTCTAGGTCTTGTTTACAAGGAAGTAGATTTTATCACCGACCTCCCGAAGAAGTGCTTTGATGGTTTCAGAGTCAAGGTGCGTGGAGATGTCGAGCTTACCCAAGACGATTACTACGTAGAGTTTGAGACAAAGGACAACGAAGAGTTTGGTGAAGGCGCTTGGACAGAAGTAGCAGGTTGGTCACAGGATGGATCGGCTTCTGGTCAGACCGAAGGACAAGCGCTTGATTTCGACGCCTCTACAATGCCTATTCAAATCGTGCCTGAACCGCTCGTAAACGGCGTTGTAACAGGCTACAAGATTAAGACCGCCGATTGGACTACACGTAAAGCAGGTGATCTCGACACCAACTCAGCACCGTCATTCGTAGGTAGTCCTATCAACGATGTATTCTTCTTTAAGAATCGATTAGGATTCCTGACTGACAACGCTGTTATCTTTTCCGAAGCCGATGAATACTTTAACTTTTGGAGAACCACGACTCAGTCGCTGTTAGACAGCGCTCCTATCGACGTTGGAGTCGCGCACACAAAGGTTTCAACACTGAAGTATGCAACGCCTTTCCAAGAGAAGCTTGTCTTATTCAGTCCTCAATCACAGTTTGTATTACGAGGTGCTGATCTTCTGACTCCTAAGACCGTTAATATCTCGCCTATTACCGAGTATAACGTATCGACCAACGTCAAACCTCTCGCTCTTACTAACTACGTTTACTTCTCGTTTCCACGGGACAGCTACGAAGGGATGTATGAGTTCTATGTCGATAAAGACTCCGATATATTTGACGCTTCAGAGATTACCCAACAAGTTCCAACGTATGTCAGATCGTCGCTTAGAACGCTTGTAGGTACGCCTAGTGAGGACGTTATAGTCGCGTCTACATCCGACGACCTTAAACACCTGTATGTCTATAAATACTTCTGGAATAACAAAGAGAAGATCCAATCGTCTTGGATGCGCTTTGAGTTCGCCAAGGAAGTCGTAGGCACAGGCTTTATTGATTCTAACTTGTATATCGTCACTAAGGAGGGATACCTCGAAAAGATGGCGATGGAAGCGGGACACAAGGACACAGGTAAGACTTACACTTTACATCTTGATAGACGCGTTTCTAGCGCCGCTTTAACACGCTCTTACGACGCCGCTACTAAGAAGACTACTGTATCTAATATGCCGTATGATCCCGTTGGAAGCGTCGTTTACACCGCCGATGGACTACGCCGTGAGATCACCCGTGTAGACGCTACTTCATTCACGCTTGTAGGCGACTACAGTGCGACTGATTTCTTCGTGGGTCTTGAATATGAAGCTTTGTATCAGTTCTCCACACAGACGCTTAAACAGCCGACAGAACGCGGTGGTAGGTCTGCTTCAAGCTTCATGTCACAGGTGCTTAGAAACGGTACGATTGACTACGCTGACACAGGACACTTTACCGTCGAGGTAACGCCTGAGTTTAGGGACACTTACACCTACGCTTTTAACCCCACTCAACTCGGAGCTAACGCGGTTCTAGGTTCGCTTGTCTTGGACAACGGATCGTTCCGCTTTCCCGTTCACTCTAAACATGACGATGTCACCATCACGGTTAAGTCGTCGTCTGCATTGCCGATGAAGTTGTTAGCGGCTGAGTTCGAAAGCTTTGTACATGGAAGATCAAAACGATATGGAGGATAAGGAAACATACATCTATCCCGACTGTAGGATCGACCCTGCAAACGGATACATGGACGCACCAGCGCTATACGAAGATATGCGGTCAATGGATATGCTTGAGATAATAGGTCTAGGTAAACATCCACGGCTCGCGTTGGAAGAGTCTTACAAGGTGTCTACACACGCTTGGACGATCCTGACAAAAGAACATCGTATGGTTGGTAGCTTTGGTATAGCAGGTACAGAAGATGAAAACATAGGCGTACCTTGGTTACTTGGTACTCACCGTATGCACCTTATCAAGAAGACTTTTCTAAAACACTCAAGGGAGTGGATACAACGTGTATTAGGGGATTATGAAGTCCTGACTAACATCGTTATGGAACGCAATGAATTGTCCATGCGATGGTTGAAATGGTTAGGAGCTTCGTTCCACGACTGCACCATCGACGGTTATAAACAATTCTATATCTACAAAGAATAATTATGTGTGAACCTATTTCAACTTCTACAGCTATTGCGTTAGCGAGCGCGGGTGTAGGCGCGGCTTCGTCCGCCGTTCAATACCAAGGACAGCGCCAACAAGCGAAACAACAAGCCCGTTATCAACAACAAGCGGCGGAAGCGGAGCGTCAACGCGCTCTACAAGAACAGTCTTCTATTCGTATGAGACAGGCCCAGGAACAGGAAGCTACCAATCGTGAGCTTGGGGACGTCGCTTCTAAAGCCCGTGAAGCAATGTCTAGGGCGACTGTAAGCGCGGGTGAATCGGGTGTAGCAGGAGCTTCCGTGGACGCTTTAATCGACGACTTCACACGTCAAGAAGCGGAGTATCGTATGGGCGTTGGACGTCAACAAGAGATGAGAGATGTTCAAACAGGACTTGCTCTTACCGACGCTGGGTTCCGCTCACAGAATAGACTTATCGATATTAATAGACCCATCAACAAACCCAGCTTTTTAAGCGGCGCTTTAAGCACCGTTCAAGGCGGAGTGAGTGGGTACCGCACAGGCTTAGAACTTAAGAAATAATTATGGCATCAATAGACGACCTCGTAAAAGCGGCGAATACCAAGCGTGTTCAAGTCGCCGATCTAGCAGACGCTCCAAAGCTACAAGCAACGATTCAAAGCGGCGGTCAATACAGCGTAGCCGTTCAACGGGCGGGTAGTAATAAGATGTTGGATCTCGCTGATGCGTTGTCGAAGATCAATCCTACGCTTAGGGAGTACACCGCTGTTCAAGGTCTTCAAGATCAGATAGGCGAGAAAGAGGCGATGCAAGTCGCTGATGCTGACATTTATAAAAACATTAAAGGCCAAGACGCTACGTTCTTTGAGAAGATCGCTGGTATCGACCGTAAGAACAGGGCGTTCAACAACACGCTTATTAAACGCGCTATCAACAATGATCTAATACCGTCGATGAAGGCGGAGTCTGATGCGTTGTTGGATCTCGATAAGCACAAAGATGATAAGTCGTTACTCGCCGCTACTGATGAGTTCATGCAAAAGAAGTGGGAAGACTTCAGCGCTCAAGTCGGTAACGAAGCGGCTACAAGCGAGGGAGCAAGAGCGTTGTGGAACGCGGTAACAGGCCCGTTTAAAGCCGACATACTCGCCGCTTACGACAAGAAGAAGGACGACTTTATAGCGGCGGGACAGGGCGATGAACTAGGTATTGAACTAGATGAGCTACTGAAAGTTAAGACAGGCATCGATGAGAACGGCAATGAGTTCGTGCTTCCTATCGACGCTATGGGTCTCAGAGACGCCGCTAAGAACCGCGAGAAGCTAATGATTGAAGCGGGGATTACAGACCGCCAACAACGCAATGAGATACTTCTTGGTGAGTTCGTAGCACAAGCAGAACGTCTAATCGTTAACAAACGTTTGGATGCGGCGGAAACAATGATCGATGAGATGTACGGTTTAGAGATTAAAAAAGGCGTTCCTATCTTTCGTTCTGGTAAAGCTAAGACTGCTATCAACGGTTTAATCTCTACCCTTACACGCGCTCAAAACACCGCTAGTGAAACATCTAGTGCTGAACTCAGACGTCAGTTTACAGGCGAGTGGGGAGCGGCTTTTCGTGGGTTACGTGTAGGCAATAAAGAGATAGGCGGAATAGTATCGGAAGATACCTTGGATACCGTGGAACGCGTGTTTGAACGCTTGGGTGTCGATGAAAACAAGTGGGAAGATCTTAAGAATCAGATTGTAGAATCGGACATGCCTGAAGAAACGTTTGATAATTTGCTTAAAGGACTTGCCCTAGATGGAGGTGAACAAGCGATGGCCCTGTTCTTTGGTACAAACGAAAGCCGTAGTCGTACTTTTTCACTACTAAATGCACGTCCTGTTCACGCTTCGACGTATTCAAGAGAGAAGAAGACAGAGCTACAAGATGAGTTTCAAACCTACCACGAAGAAGTCGATAACACCGCAAGTGTAGCTGACTGGATGAAGAACACAGGTAAGAACTTTACTATATGGCCCAAGCTCAACGAGTTAGATCGTAACTTAAATCGTGGTTCTTACATCCTTAAGTCTGAGTCGTATAAACTTACAGGCGGTCACGTCAAGAAAGAGATTAAAGCACTGACTGATGAGAAGACTATACAACAATCAGGCGTTTATCTTGGGCCTAAAAAACAGGCACTACTAGAGTTGGCGGGCGACCGTTACTCCCTAGATACAGAGACTTATATAACAGGTCAGCTTCAAGAATATGCCAAGGATATAGCGGATGACTTCGAAGGTGAAGACGCGATTAAACAGCGTGAGAAAGCGATACGGGTACGTAGAGACGAGCTTATTGAACAAGAGAAACAACGCTTCATGCGCATCCGTAATAGCCTGTCACAAGAACAACTCCAAGCCGAGGGAGACGCGCTAGAAGAAGATGATATCAATAAGATGAAGGAAGCGGGATCTGAAGCTCAAGGTTCACAACCTTTCTATAAATTTGACGACGACTATGAATCTCTTGTAGCCGCAGACAACAACATCAATCCTAAGAGTTTCCAGACCGTTGTTGATGATCGTAAGACGATGCAAGAGCGCGGTGACAGGGCGCAACTAGCTCGTTCTCTTTATAACTTTGGATTTACTGCATTCACGAAAGAAGCGGCTACGATGCTCGCTGAAGCTGATCCGCCTTTAGACGCCGATGATGTGCGCCTGTTTGGTAGTGAAGACGAACTCAAACTAACGTTAGCTACTTGGCGTGAGGTCATCGAGAAAGACAGCGCTGATGTACGTGGTACGTTGACGGACGAAGATAAAGAAATACAAGAAGAATATCTACCGTATGGAATTTATAGTATTGAAGATTTACAACGTTTCGAACAGTCTCAAATGGATTTAATGCGTCTTGAACGTAACCTCCTTTAATTAATATATGAGCGAACTTTACGAACAGCTTAAGAAGCTACGGGAGCAACAACAAAGCGAACAACAACTACCCAAGCCCGCCGCTCCTGGCGTGTATAAAAACGTTGAAGCTTCCCCGACCGAGCCTACTACCGAAGCTAAAGTAAAAGGCTATCTAGGCGGCGCTACCGTCGAAATGACAGGCGGTATAAGTGGTTCGTTAGCGTACATGAAGTGGCTCAACCGAGCTAAATGGGCGTCTAAAGCTACAAAACTTAATCCTGTCTCTTGGACTAATCCTGTTGGATGGGCGACGATGGCGGGAGGAGAAGCGGCGATATGGGGGCTTTCTAATCTTGCGGGACAGGAAGTAAGAAAATACTACGGATTACAAGACGCCACTCATCTGTCCGAAGTCTATGCGTCCGCACTCTTTGGTCTGACACCTATCAATAAACTCGTCGAAGGTCGTAAAGTATTTGAATTTGCACAGCCCGCGTTAGGAGCGTCTTGGAAATCTAAAGCCTTAACCGTCGGTATCAACGGTACTAAGACGATGGTAAGCGGCGCTACTCTTGGTGTTCTTGAATCTGCGTTTCGTCAGACCGCCGCCGTGATGATGGGCGAAGAAGAGAACTTTGAAGAGTATGACTTCTATATGTCAGCGGTAGCTGGTGGCGGCGTTAATACCGCGATTAGAGGCGCTGGTTCCTTGTGGCATATGTGGCGTAACAGCGGTGCTTGGGGACGCGGTCAAGCCACCGAAGCAGTCAATCGTGTACAACAGAATTTAGAAGCGCAAGAAGCTGAACTCGTAAGTAAGATCGAGAAAGCTAAAGCGCCTGTCAAATCTACTAACCCGTGGGTATCGGCCTATGGTGGAATGTATCAAGCGGGTAAAGCGGCTGGTATCCGTGAGATGGAAAAGAAGCTAGCGACTATTCAGCAAGCTAAGAACTTAAACGAAAAAGCGTCCATTGAGATTAATGAGTCTAACTCGAAAGCCGAAGAGTTGGAGAAAGCGGCGGTAGATAAGAAAGAAGAAGCTCCGTATACCGAGGACGATTTAGAAGTCGTAGAACCAAAGGCTGAAGAACCTGAAGCAACACCGACCGTTGAAGAACCCGAAGTTATTGCGCCTAGAACGGAAGAGCCGACCGTTGAAGAACCCGAAGTAACAGCGCCTAAAGCGGACGAACCAACTGTTGAAGAACCCGCAGTTACCACACCGAAGGTCGAAGAACCCGCGCCTAAAGCGCCTGAAGAACCACAGGCAAAGACGGAAGAGCCTAAAGCGCCAGAGCAACCGACCGATCTACCCGAACATGAAGTTACTTTTAACAAGCTTAAAGAGCGTCTTGAAAATATTACACTTAAGGACAACGCCGCTACCGAAGGCCCCGCAGTAGGCGTCGAAGCAAACGCGTTAAAGATCGAGAGAGAAACGAAACTCGGGGCCGCCATTCACCACGTGTTTGTTAACAAGAACGCAGACACAGGGCAGATTCAAAACGCGTTAGACCTAGTTAAGTTTATTCGTAAGCTCAACACCGAAGTCCTCGATAAGATTAAAGTACCTGGCGGTCGAATGGTACAGTCTCAACGTATGGACGCTGGGCAGTTTAAATTTGACGAAGAGAAGATGGGGACTTCCTCCCGTGCGCGTGAAGAAGACTTTAGATTAGGAGAGCTTGAGAAGGCGTTACAGGAACGTATCGACGGTAACGCAGAGGTAGAGCTTGATAAGCTTCATCTAAACTTTTTAAACGTCGTTCCCGAAGCTAAAGCCGAAGGTAAGAAGATAGGCAAGCGTGTAAGGGAAGACTTCGACAAACAAGAGAGACGTAGGAAACTTGTTGAAGACGCCGAAGAATCTGTCGATCCAGAGGTAGCACGTAACAAGCGTATTGAATCGTTACAGAAACAGTTAGAAGCTGAACGTGCAAAGATCATCGATAAGACAGGTGGTCAGCAAGGAAAGAAGAAAACGTTTGTTAAGTCGGAAGAAGAAGTAGACCTAGAGAATCGTATCAAGTTCTACAAGACAGGCGGTAAAGAAGCGGCGGAAACGTCCGCTTTAGAAGAACGCTTGGAGACGCTTTTAGAACTAGCGGAAGAAGGCGACCTGTCAAAGATACGTCAAGAGGTAGGGCCAGCGCCTGATTGGGCAAAGCCTAAACAAGTTAAATCGTATCTCAACACGCTCCGTAAGGTCGTCGATAAGACACGTAAGGATTTACAACAGAAAGTCATCGACTCTGACATAACGCTTCAAGATCCTAACAAGGTAGCGAAGCAACAAGCGAAAGAGAAAGCGAAGCTACAGAAGCGCCTTAAGCAACTTCAGCAACGTTTTGGTAAAGACTCTAAGCTCAAGCCTAAAGACGCGGCGAAGAAGGCGGAAGCCAACGCCGAGATAGAAGATCTTAAAGATCGTATTCAGTTCTACGAGGCTAACGAGCGTGATGCTTTGAAGCTAGAGCAACGTCTTAAAGAGCGTGACCGTCTACTTAAAATTGAAACAGGACGTCTAGGCGCGCAGCGTGATGAGATAACACCAAAGCCTAAAGGGCCGAAGAAGACGCCTGGTAAGTTGGAGAAAGTAGAATCTGACATAGCGTTCCTTCGTAAGAATATGCGTGACCGTGTGCGTGAGATCGACCAAGCGCGTATAGACATGGAAGAAGCTAAGACAGCGGCTCAACTCCATGACGAAGAGATTTCAAAGCTCGACAAGGAACTTGAACAGTTACGTAAAGAGTTTGGCGACGACAGCTCGTTAGTAAAAGACGACGTTGAAGGCGCACCTAAGAAAGAGAAGCATCCCGACATACTCGCGAAGGAAGCGCAGATCAAATTCCACAAGGAAGCGCGTCAGGAAGCGATAACCCTTGATAAGAAGATAGCAGAGCGTAACAGACTTCTTGCGTTGGAGACGGGGCCATTAGGCGCTCAAAGGGCGGAAGTAACTAAATCCACTAAGACGGATAACAAAGCTCCTGGTCGTATTGAGAAGCTTAACGAAGATATAGCGTTCCTTAAGAAGAACATGAGGGATCGTGTTCGTGAGATTGATAAAGCACGTGAGGAGATGACGCCTGAGTTCCAAGCGGCTCAACTCGCCAAGGCACACGACCGTGCAATTACGAAGCTCGATAAGGAACTAGAACAGCTTCAGAAAGAATTTGGAGATATGGACGCCGTCGAAGCGGAAGCTGGCGCGGTAAAACCCCCGAAGGAAAAACATCCTGACATCAAGGACAGGGAAGAGCGTATCAAGTGGCATAAAGGCGCACGTAAAGAAGCGTTGGAGATCGCCAAGCTTGAGAAGGAATTAGCCGATACTGTCGAAATGGAATCCCGTGAAGTCATGGGCGAGATGAGGGCGGCAACAGATCCTAAACCTACAGGGCCACAACAGCCGCTTAAATCGGCGATGTTACGCAAACAGATAAACGAGTCTAAAGCTCGCATGCGTAAGAAGGTAGCAGACATTGATAGGGCGAAAGCCAAGATGGACGAGGAAGCGTCTAACGTTCGTATCTTAAAAGCTGTCGAACAGCATTTGTACAAAGTCATGTTAGACGAGCCTGGTAATAAGGCTGTTAACTTTGCCCGTCAAGCGTTAGTTCTACGTCAACTTGCTATGATCGACCAAGCGGCGTCGGCTACAGCGGGTCTAGGTACAGGTATCGCTGGTACGTTTAAACAATTTTATCGTCCTTGGGCGACGCTGTTTCACGACCTAGTAAAGAACCGCCCAATGGCGTGGAAGAACTTTACGGCGGAAGTGGCTGGTTTATCTGTCATGCTTAAAGATTGGGAAGGCGGGCTTACGGCGTTTAAACGTACTTGGAAGGCTGGAGAAAGTGCTACAAGGGTAGCGGGGGGACGTAATCGTCTGACCGACGAGAAACAGTATGGCAGACGTATTGACCACCGCAACCTAAAGAAAGTCGTAGCAAACGCTGAACGTCAAGTCGAAGCGAAACGTAACCTCAAGAACTACTTATCGAATACACCTCTCGGACGCTTGCTGTGGACATCTTATGAATTAGGTATGCGTAGTATTCTTGCAATCGATGAGATACCTAGTCGTCAGTTCTTTAAAGGACAACAAACAGCAGAGGCGATACAGAAGGGACATATATCATTTCCTGACGACCCTGACAAAGCGTATGAACACGCACAGGAACTTCTTAACTCATGGTGGAAAGACGACGACGGATTGCGCGTATTGACCGCCTTGGGAGAACAACAGAACTCTACATCGTATGTAAACCAAGAACTCCTGTTTGCTGGGAACGCCGCAGAAATCGACGAGAGTGAGTTCGCTTTAACAATTGCTGACACGGTATTGAGTAAATTCTGGCGACCCATAACAAATTTAAAATATCATCCCTCTGTATCTTTAGGATTTAGATTTATAGCGCCGTTTATGACGGTAGCCCTAAGAGCAGGTGGCAGATTAGCGCGTGTAGGAGTTCCAGGGTTAGGGGCGGTACAGATGACAAATGCTCCTATCGTCGGTAACCCCTACAATAAGAGACTAAAGGACGTAGACAACGAATTACTCACCGCTAATAAACGCATAAGAGAAGGCGACTTAGATGAGAAGGCAATAGCGGACGAAAGAAAGTACATCGATCAACTGCACGAGAAACGTGAGCGTATTGAAACACGTAAGATCATGTACAACAGGGACGCTTTAGCTGATCAGTTACTGGGTGCGACGTTTGGAGCCGCTGGTTTCGTAGGTGCTTACCTCGGAGGTTCTGTCGTTGGTTCACAGGCGTGGATGACAGAAGACCAACGTAACACCTACGGAGCGAAAGAGTTTACGATGTTTGGATGGTCGTTCAAGGAATGGATACCTATTTCGCTGGCTTTAAGTTTAGGTGCTGATTTAGGCGCTTGGAGGAAGATAAAAGATATAGAGCGTCGTAAAGGTATAAAGATTCTCAACGATGACCAAGACGAGGTATCCGTAATGATAGCGTCGGCATTACAACTCGTTAAAGAGATGCCTTTTAATCAGGCGATTAAGAACGTTGAAGACTTAGCAAACGACTCCGCAAGTATCGCAACAGCCGCGTTTGCTAAAGCTGTAGGATCGATAGTTCCTAACCCTGCCCAAGTTAAGAAGATAGTAAAGTTTTATCAAGCTGGCGGACGTGTCGCGGATCTTAAAGGCATGGGCTTTTGGGAACGTAGTGTCTACGAAGCGTTTGGAACAGGCGTTAAGAACTGGAAGACCGATCACTTCGGCGAAGACATAGAAACAGAAATGTCGGGTTCCCAAATGATTTGGAGATCGTTCCCTGACCGTGCAAAGGAAGAAAGCGAATGGGATGAGAACCTTAAGCTCGACCATTACAGCGACATTAAAAAACCTGCTTCGACGTTTAAAGGTATTCCTATGAAAGATTTTAAGCGTGAAGATGGCGTCACTTTAACTTATGCTTACAACTTAGAGCTGAGAAAAACAAATGTGAAACGCGATATAGATAGAATTATTAAAAACAAAAGTTGGCAAAAGTTCCGTGATCAAGGTTCGGTTCCTCATCCTACAAATCCAGATAAACGCACTAATCCCGCTCTTTCTCAATTAAATGACACATTAAAAACTTACGACGACATCGTGATGAGTCGCTTCTTAAGCAACCGATCCTTGTTGAGTAAGTTTGTCAGCGAGAAAGAAAATGAGAAAGGTTCGGCGGATTACAGGAAGTACGGGCCTTACGAAACACTTCAACAACGTATTGATTATTCTAACTTCCACTCAACAGCGCCTGATAGGTTTGCTCCTAAATCCATCGAGGACTTACTTAAATTACCTAAATAACAAAGAAACATAACATGGCAGACACATTCGAAGATTATCCCGCTCAAGCGAACCAACTAGACCCGTCTAACGCGGCTTATGGTTTTGTATTTAACTTCCCTTACCTCGAAGACACACACGTCACCGTAGAGGTAGATGGCACACTTTTAAGCGCGTCTAACTACACTATTCAAACGTCCCCTGATACACGCGTTCTTATCTCTAGTGGTGTTACCGTGGGACAAAAGGTGCGTGTCAGACGTAACTCCAACGCTGATTCAGACAATCCCTATGTAGACTTTGTTAATGGTTCGGTATTGAACGAGACTGACCAAGACAATGCTTATCGTCACAACCTCTATTTAAACGAGGAGTTAGCGGCGTTAAACCAACAGTCCTTACAGAAGGAAGTAGGCGGTACAAACTGGGATGCACAGAACCTAAGTATTGTTAATCTTCCTACACCGACTCTTTCAAGCGAAGCCACAAGCAAGACATATGTCGATACACAAGTAGCCACAGCGGTTAATGGATCGCCTCAAACGCCTGTTAAATACGCGTTTACAGGCGACGGTTCCAACGCCGCTTTTACCTTTAGTCCAGGCGTCGCTCTTGACGCTGATGAGATGTACGAAGTTGCTATCGACGGTGTGTTACAAGAGCCAACGACTGCTTATACGATTAATGCCAACGCTAATACCATCACGTTTACAAGCGTACCTCCAAACGCGTCTAAGATCGTCGTTATCAATCGCGGTTACCTGACGCCTGTAGTTAGCGGAGGTATAGCGGACGGTAGTATTACAAGCGCTCAGATAAGCACGACAGATACTAACTTTAATATACAAGCAGACGGTAATGTTGGTATTGGAACTAATAACCCCAGTGTTAAACTAGCTGTTAACGGTTCTATTGAAACTATTAAAGATAGACAGACAGGTACGCCAGAAGGGGGCCAGCTTATATTACGAAGTCAAGACCCCAACGGGTACAGATGGAATATAGATAACTTTTCTTTTGCTAACGGTACTGGAGGTAGTTTATTTAGGCTGTTTAAATCTGATGAAGCGGACAGTGAAAACGGCGTTACTTGTCTAACTATTGACCCTGTAACTGGCGATGTAAACATTACGGGCGACTACAAAGTAAACGGAGCGAGCCTAATACCCACAGGAACAGTGTCAGCTTACGCAGGTTCTACCGCTCCAACGGGTTATGTTTTATGTGACGGTTCTCAGTACAACCAAGTCGGTACATACGCCGCTTTATTCGCCGTTTTAAGCACTACTTACAACACAGGTGGAGAAACAGCTAACCACTTTAGAGTTCCCGACCTTAAAGGACGAGCGATCGCTGGTATGGGCGGTAGCTTATTAAGTGGTACAGACGCTGTAGCTGACACGGGCGGAGCGAAGGAACACACCCTTACAGCCGCAGAATCGGGACTACCTGATCACACCCACGATATACCTGTAGAAGTAACTACTTCAGATTCAGGTAGTTCTATTCAAAGGAGAAACAGTAGCACGTATGATCCAAATACACCAACAACGACAGGCGCAGACGCATCCTCCGCCCACAACAATGTCCAGCCCACCATGATCCTTAACTACATAATTAAAATCTAACCACCTCCATGTATGGCAATTACGACTACACACTCTCGAATGATCGGCGACTTAGACGCTGGATCAACCTATGCAACTACAGCTTCTCTCGGTACAGCCGCTCCACTCAACGTCGGAACCGCCGCTAACAACGTTGTTCAACTCGACGGCACCGCGAAGCTACCCGCTGTTGATGGCTCGCAGTTGACGAACGTCAGCGCAGGTAAAGTTCTACAACACGTACACACTTCTGTATCTTCCGTGCTAACAGGCACAACCATTATGAACGCGGATGATACAATTCCTCAGAACACCGAAGGAAACGAGGTCATAACGCTTGCTATAACGCCAACAAGCGCGACGAGTAGACTTCTGATAACAGCAAATATCTTCCATTCCGCTGAAATATCCGCTTACAACATGATAACGGCGTTGTTCCAAGACACGACGGCAGACGCTTTAGCCGCTGTCATGGAAGACGTGAGAGTCAGTACGGCTCCGTTAGTAACGCCTTTAATTCACGAAATGGCGGCAGGTACGACCTCAGCTACGACTTTTAAAGTTAGAGCGGGAGCGGGGTCAGCGGGTACTTATACGTTAAACGGATTTTCTGGAAGTCGGATCTTTGGAGGAGTTGCGTCAACGACTTTAAGTATAATGGAGATAAGCGCCTAATGATCGACGAACTCTCCCACTTCCTAGACACCGCGCTTGCAATCGTCATTGGTATCTTTGGTTGGATCTTTAAGAAGTTTGCTGACCGTCTCGACAAAGACGAAGACAGATTGACTAAGATTGAAATCGACCTATCCGCACAGAACGAGCGCGACAACGCCGTTGAAACGCGTATGAGCGGGTTGGAAGAGAAGATCAAAGAAATGAGCGGTAAACTAGATCGCATGATGGAACTATTAATGAAAAGGTAAAGACCTATGCCTCATCACCGCAGAAGAGACGTCGCCCCAGAATACTTGATTCGTCAAGCTCACGTATCGGCACAAAGCTCACACACCAAGCTGTCTAGTAAAGACCAACGATTAATAGCTTTGGAAACAGATAAGCCGTTACAAGACGCGAAGATAACGGCGCTTGAATCGTCGTCAGTAGGCATTGTAGACGGCGGTCGAGCAAACCTTCAACACGTAGAAGCAACAGCGATAAACGGCGGTAACGCATCAACCACATAACATGACAGTAAGAAGAATTTTTCTAAGGCGCGATACAGCGGCTAACTTTGCCAGTACCAACCCCGTATTAAGCGAAGGTGAACCAGCGTTTGATACGACAAATCAAATCCTGAAGGTAGGCGACGGTGTCACAGCGTGGAACTCGCTTGCACAGTTTCAAGGGCCAGCGGGAGTGGACGGTGCAGACGGTGCGGATGGATCGAATGGAGTAAGTATTGAGTCACGCGACGTAGCGAACTTAATAGCGACCGAGACGGACGGCACAACTGCGTACTGTAAGGATGCTAAAGGTTTTGGACTTTATCCTAACAACCACTCTCAGCATTCGATGGTCTACAAAAAGGATAATTCATATTATACCTATGATGGTGACATTGAAGTAGTTCCTAGCGGCCCCTCATTATGGAAGGTAGGTAGTATATTTAATGATTTTAATCCAGACACAGGGGCGTTTAACGCAACAGAAATATCATCCGAAACAACTAATGGAATCTATAAGTGGATAGGTAGAATAGACTGTAATGTGGGTACTAAGTACATACAAGTTGCGGTTACCTACACCATCAAAGATTCACTTCGGTCTTCTAGCGGAACAGTTCCAGCAGTCCTTGGAATACATGGGTGGTATGGCGGACATAACAATGCTGATACTGCCTTTGTAAATACGGAACTAGCGGGTAATGACTACGCTTTGATGACCTTAGATTATCGAGGTGAAGACACTTCCACAGGTACAGACTTGAATCGCACAGTCTATCCGAGTGGTGATGGTTTTAATTCGGGTGGGGATTTAGACATGGCAAGCATGAATGAATCCAATACCGCCACCATTGATTCAATTCGCACAAAAGATTATTACTATTGGCAAGCAATGACTCGTAGAGTCCTTAGTTTCTTACGTAGTAAAACAGAAGTCGATAACAACAATATCGGAGTAATTGGTCATTCTGTTGGCGGGACACTTTCCACCTGTCTTATTTCCGAACCAAGAGTTAAAGCAGTTGTTTCCTATTATGGTGCTGGATGGAATGAATTTAATGTAAGGAAAGGGAATTGGGACGAAGCTGATAATTGGTATATAAGTTCAATTTCGCCAAACGCTCATTTTAGAAGTGCAGATACACCCTATCTTTACCTTAACGGCACAGACGATAACCACGGGATAATGCCTTATGTGTTAGAGGGACTGAAATATTTTCCAACCACAACGCCCATTAGTTGGTCACTTGAACCGAATGTACCACACTCACAACACCCAAATACCAATCAAAATGTTCTATTGTGGTTAGATAAATATTTAAAAGGCACAGCTACCACTTGGTACGACCCTCCAACCCTCGTTGAAGGTCTCGTTCCAACAGGTCAAACAAACGCTGGTTTCCCGATGGTTACTGTTACTCCCGATGCGGATGCGGATGTATCGAGTGTTGAGGTCTATTATTTCCACGATAATACCTACCCGCATCAGGGAAACACCATTGATTGGGTTCAAGCAACTGTGGTTAATAACAATGATGGTACATACTCAGCGGAGTTGCCTACAATAAATGTCAACCACAACGCACAAGCCTATGCTCAGATTACATATAGTAATACTGTTGTTGTCGCTTCTCACATTAAAACATTTCTGCCTACTGACCTTGGAAATGCGGTTTCAACAAACCCATTATTTGACCCATCAACTTTGAGCAATATGGTTCTAAGACTAGATGCTTCGGGTCTTACATCGACAGACGCTACTTGGACGGATGATTCCCCAGCTGGTAATGACGCAACTAGAAACGGCTCACTTCAGCAATGGAACACGGGTACGAGCGTATATGACACTATTACACCTAATGCGTCTTACACGGCGAATAGTCCTACGGTTGTCTTGAACGCTCAAAACAGTTTACCTGTAATGCGTTACACCAACTTCACATGGCACAGTTGGAACAATATTGAGGATGCAAGGACTATATTTATCGTGTCAAAACGGACAGGCACAGGAGGTAATCATCCGATATTAGGTTACCAATGGACACAAACAAAATACAATCGTTATGATTGGCACTCCAGCGGTACTAATCTGGTAGATACCTTTTCTCCTGCCCACAATCAAACATGGAGGTATAACGGTACAGGGGTAACTCCTAGCACGACAAACCATACGCAATCGATGGCGATTATAGCCATTCAATCCACAACAGATTTACTAGCATCTAGTTTTACGATGGATAGATTCTTTTTCCAAAGGGCATGGGTTGGAGACCTTGCAGAACTTATGATTTTTAATACCACCTTGGGGACTTCAGATATTGAAAAAGTGGAAGGATACCTCACTCACAAGTGGGGACTAACAGGAAATTTACCGTCTAATCATCCATATAAAAACATCCATCCAACAACATGAACGAACAAACAATAGAGCATTTAAAGAAATACGCTAGTGGCGAGTGGCAAGACATTCAAAACCACCCTGAGTTCACGCTTTTAATCGCCAAGGTACTCCTTGAGTTCGATGCGTTGAAACAAGAAGTGGAAGACCTAAAAGCAAAAGCGGAAGAATAAACAACTATTATGAAGAAACGAGAACAACTAGAGAAACTACAAGTCCTACTTGCCGACACCTATCGCGACTCAATCCTTGAGATGCAAGATACAGGCGAGTACAACGCGGCACTCCTTAACGGCGCTAGACAACTCCTCAAGGACAACGATGTAATCAGTCTAACCGAGAAGTCTACGCCCCTTGGAAACCTTGCTGACGTCCTACCATTCGACGATTCAAACGCCGAGAAACAGGCGATCAGACAGGCTAAGTGAACGTACCAGAAGAACTCCACGACTTCAGGAACTTCCTGTTCGTCTGTTGGAAACACCTTGGACTTCCCGACCCAACGCCTCTTCAATACGACATATCGAACTACCTACAACACGGGCCTAAACGTGCGATTGTCATGGCGTTTCGAGGCGTCGGTAAATCGTGGATATGTAGTGCCTATGTCGTACACCAACTACTCCTAGACCCCACGAAGAACATACTCGTTGTATCGGCGTCTAAAACGCGCTCCGACGACTTCTCAACGTTTACGCTACGCCTGATAAACGACATGCCCATCCTTGAACACCTCAAGCCACGGGATGGACAACGGTTCTCTAAGATCTCTTTTGATGTCGGATTAGCACCCGCTTCTCACGCGCCTTCGGTTAAGTCCTTGGGCATCACTTCTCAGCTAACAGGGAGTCGTGCGGACATAATCGTTGCTGACGACGTTGAAGTCGCGAATAACAGCGCTACCCAAGGGATGCGTGACAAGCTGTCGGATCAAGTAAAAGAGTTCGATGCTATCGTCAAACCACTCGATACATCCCGTATCCTGTTCCTTGGGACGCCTCAATGTGAGGACTCTATCTACAATAAGCTCCGTGAGAGGGGCTACAACGCCCGTATATGGCCTAGTGAGTATGTGGGTACCGATAAGAACCAAACGGTCTATGACGGGGCTATAGCGCCCTTTATCGACGATTCTACCACCGATACAAACGTAGGCAGGTCTACCGAGCCGTTACGATTCACAGATATAGACCTACAAGAACGTAAGCTTTCATACGGACGATCTGGGTACGCCCTTCAATTCCTCCTTAATCCACGACTAAGCGACGCTGATAGATACCCGTTAAAGGTTAACGATCTAATCGTACATGACCTTGATAACGACGTAGCTAACGAGAAGTACGTATGGGCATCAGAACCAGGACTCGTTTGTGACGACCTTCCAAACGTCGGTTTTAACGGGGATAGGTTTTATCGTCCGTTTAAAACGCTTGGAGATATGGTGGAATACAGCGGATCTGTACTCGCTATTGACCCGTCAGGGCGCGGTAGGGACGAGACTGCATACGCCGTAGTAAAGATGCTTAACGGGTTCCTGTTCGTACACGCTTGTGGCGGCTTAAAAGGCGGATACGGCGATAATGTCTTGAAGGAACTCGCGATGATAAGCGCCAGGTACAAGGTCAATGAAGTTATCATCGAATCAAACATGGGAGACGGGATGTTTACCGAACTGTTTAAGCCCGTTGTAAACGCCGTACATCCCGTCACCATCAACGAAGTAAGACATAACATACAAAAGGAAAGACGCATCATAGACACCCTAGAACCCGTCTTAAACGCCCATAAGATGGTAATAGATAGAAGCGTCATAAAAGACGATTATCAGTCGGCTCTCGTCTACCCTATCGAATCTCAATCGAGGTACATGCTTATACATCAATTAAGCCGTATCACCGCCGAAAAAGGCAGTCTTCTTCAAGACGACAGATTAGACGCGCTTGCTATCGCTACCAATTATTGGGTACAGCAAATGGCGGCTAATGCGGACTTGAACATGAACGATAGAAAGACGGAACTATTAGACCAAGAATTAGAAAAGTTTATGTCGTCCGCTTTAAATCGTAAGACTAACCAACATACAAATTCTTGGTTCTAATCGCCCCCGTTATAAACGCGATTAAAACGCCTTGGACTTAATACGGTAACTTTGGTTATACAATCTTCTAAGTCTATTCGATTTAAAGGCTGTATAAACGACGGTAATAAAGGTAAGAAGACGAAAGATTTAATTAAACGTTATTCTAATCTTCTTCTTTTCTATCACGCTATAATCACGAGGAGAGTTCGATGAAATCGCGTTTATATCGCCTATTAATACGTCCGCTAAAGCGAAAGTATAATCGAGTTTTCAAATCGTCAACCCTAAACTTTACGTCTATTTCATAAACCCATGACTATCAACGATCAAACAGACCAACTTTTATTTGAGCTTCAGGCGGTACTAAAACGCTTCGGAGACGAATATGACCTTAATCACGCTACCATCGTCGGGTGTATTGAGATACTAAAGATCGACTACCTTACAAGCGGCGATGAAATCGAGTTTGAAATGGATCAGGATCTTCTCGATCAAATCGACGATGAAGACCCTGAAGAACTACCCTTTTAATTAACATACGTGAAACTAGACGAGAACACACAAATCAAGGCCAACGCGACCTTTGCCGCCAAACTGGTGCTGGGAATCGCTACAGCGGTCTGGTCATACAGTGTCATCGTAAACCGCATAAGCGCGTTGGAACTCGAACTAGTTCGCCTTAAAGACGACATCCATCTTAACAGCGAGTTCAGGATACAGTGGCCCAGGGGCGCTATGGGCGCATTACCTGCCGACGCTCGTCAAGACCTTAGACTCGACTTCTATGAGAAGGAAATGGACAAGCTCAAAGGCGTTGTAGACGAACTTAGATTTAACGGCCATGAATGATTGCGACGATTGTGGGTGCGGTAACTGCGGGCGGTAATAAAGGCGGTAATAAAGGCGGTAATAACGGCGGTAACAACGGCGGTAATAACGGCGGTAACAACGGCGGTAACAACGGCGCTTCAAAAGGTTTAGTTACAAAAATCTGAAGGGGTATACGTTATAGAGCGGGGCGAATTTACCCCCTTGGTAGGGTCACTTTTTTCTGTATGGTCATGGCATGGTCAATAGGTACAGGAAAGAGTCTTTATTTCTATGGGATCACAAGGGATAAAAGATCAATTAAGCTTGTCCAGGGTAAAGATTAAGGCTGTAAATCATGCGATTGAGTCGCAATTTGCAAGGTTTCCAAGCGTATTTAATGACATAGCCAATCGATTTCCTGTATATTTGTTTGTACAGGTGTTTTTTGCCTCGATGTTTAAACGCGTTGCCTACTCCCTAGAATAGCCATTACAAGCCCGTAAAGACCGCTTAAAGCCCGTTTCCAATCGCCTGTAATACTTAGGTAAGGGAAAGATGTATAGGCACAAAAAAGCCCGTCTCAATCGCGTTAAGACGGGCTTTAAAGCTTGGTTAGATGTTAACTATTCTTTCTCAAATTCAATCCCGATTAAATCGACAACATCACACGCCAATCCAAACTCTGGGTATTTACAGAAATAAGGTTCTTGATCGGGTTCTTTGTCGTCCCATATATCGATTTGCTTGTTTCTTTCCATGAACGATTCAAACAATTCAATATCGTCATTATCTAATCCATCCATATCGCCATTGAAAAGGGCACAAAGAGCATATGAGGGAAATTGATATTCGTAAGTATTTTTTATTTTCATTTTATTCAAAGATGTAGGGAAGGTCATTAGGTAATTCGATTGTTTCTGCCTTTTCAAGATGTTCATTGATCAAATCATAAATCTTTTCTTGGATTTCGCTTGGAAGAACTAATTCGTATTGATCAGCGTTTCCATGATAGCCATTTTCTTGGGCGTTTTTATCGTCAGTAAAAGAAGCAAATATGCCCCAAGTTAAAAGCGTGTCTTTGTTTATTTTCATAATCCAAACAGGATAGAGCTTAATATCGCGATCCAAAAGCCAAGCAACAGCACAGGCATCGCGGATGTAAATAAGGTAAGCCATTTAGGCTCATGGAATATATCTTCGTTATTTTGTTCGTTTTTCATATTATACTGATAAAGTTTGTTGATTGTTTACATAAATATCGCATTCACCAAAGGATTCGCTTGAATCGCTTAATCGCTTTCCAATCGTTTCAGCTAGTCCAAGACGATCCCAAAAACCTGCACCATGACCATTTCTAGTAAGCCAAAAATCATGACCTGCAACTTCCCATGCGGAAAGCGATTCATGAATATTGTAAGATATGGAGTTTGAATAGGTTTCTAGATCATCTTTGTTAGATGTAATGAACTTTAAACAATCGCTTTCAATCGCTTTTCTAGCATCGTTGTCAAAATCATCTACTGAGAATCTTTCATCTAGAAATTCGCACTCGGTTTTATCGTTATCGTTTGTACTCCATAAGGCAGTGAGTTTGTAGCCATAGATGAAGTCCTTTATCTTATTTGTTTCTTTCATGATTAAACTTCTTCTTCCTCGTTGTAATGCTCTGCAATCTCCATCCAATCGACATTGGAAATGAAAGCCATTGCATAGTCGCGTGCTAAACCTTCCTTAGTATCTTCTTCTATTAGCGTTTCGATCATCTCGCGTGCTTCATCGGCTTCTAAGTTTCCTTCCCATGCGTCAAAGCATTCGAGATTCACTCTCCATGTTTCGTAGTTGTTCCATCCGTTATATTTTTCGTTTTTCATATATGTATTTGATTTGTGATTAATAATAAGAATGGATCCGAGGAAATGAATTTTTCCAATCTTGTCAAACTTTTTTGTTTTTTCTCATTTCGCTGTCTACCGCGTTAACACTGCCATTCATTCGATTTTTGTCGCGTTTTCCTCGCCCAAAATACGCCCATTTTCCACGCCCTTTTTCTCGCCCCAAAACCGCACCAAAAACGCCCCCAAAAACGCGAGACTGATTACGTGTACGTGGTCGTATGAAAAAAGTACTACGTAGTAGTAACCGACTTTGGTGTTGACGACTTAACCGAATTTCACATGGTCGGATCCATGACAGATTTAACCGACCAAGAAACGCAGTCTATCAGTTCGCTGTTAGACGCCGAAACAAACGCCATAGAAAACACGCAAGGATACAAAGTCGAAGGTTTCTATTGTGACTTAGAAGTCTACGATTACGACGACGAAGTCATCCATGTTATGTGTAACTACGGCAAACAGGGCGATTATGAACACGCTGAAGTGTTGACGATCAATCGCGAAACCATGCGATGGGACGACTGATTATGAAAACTTCAGAACACATATTAAAAACGCTCGACTACATCGTGTACAACGAGATGGAAGGTATCATCGACAAGACTGATCCTTACTACTCCGCTTACGTGTCCTTATTGGATTTACTTGAGAAGGTACGCGATGAAGAAGACATGTTAACCGACGATAATAACAAACTTCAGTACCTCGTAGCTTGGTGTACCAAGAATGGCGTCAATGATTTTTACGAGGTCTTTGATAACGAGGAAGACGCCAAGCGTAAGTACAAATATTTAATCGCAAGCGAACATACCTATTCAGCGAACATCGCAACCATAACCAAATCAACCGACTACGACGTATGACACCTACACACGACCTCACAACGGAAGAGATCAAAGCTCTTATCTACCACTACAACCGCATACGTGTTCGCATCGCCGACAACATCACCGCTATGGAACGCTTAACCGACCTTCAACGCGAGTATGACGTGCGTGTTGCTGTGCTTAACGACGAAACCAAGTGATGAGCCTTATAACTTTTGGAGCGTTGCTGATCGCAGGTATTCTCATCCTCGCTTGGATGTACGACATACTATGACTGCGACGCTTTTTGCCGACGGCTTTGACGACGCTATAATCGGTCTTAACTATTCCAACGGCGTCCATCGTGTCGTGTACAACGCTCGTAAAATGGTTGGCGTGTTAACCGACGACGATATGACCGAAGAAGAAGCGATGGAATATCTAGCATTCAACACGTTCTGTGCGTACATGGGAGAGGGAACACCTCTTTACGTGGACGTTATGGATCGTGAAGAAATCAACCACTACCTAGAAAACAACGATGATTAAGACAGGACTATTCACTAACCGACGTTCAAACGTCCAACCAAAGATAGAACGCACCAAGAAAGGCGAGCTTATATACGTGTTCGCTGACGGATCTTGGAAGTATTATTGGGAGTGGATAGCGACCGCACCCAAGGATCAATTCAACCTAATAGAACAACACAACCAACAACATGAATCATTTCAACGAGATCAAGGAAGTACAGAAGCGTATTGATAAAGCGAGAAAAGAGCTACGAACGACAGATATGACCGATGAAGAAGCAGAAAGTTTTCTACGCTTTGAAACCGAAGGTTATACAATGCCTGTAGTAGCGAGTGATAACACCAACAGGACACGCTTTATGCAGGTTCAAGAAGCGTTGGAAAAGCGACGTGTTAAAACCACTAAGTCAGAGAAAGAAAAGAAGAAAACATTTCTAACGCTTTTTAAACGCTCTCAAGGATGCTGTGTATGCGGGTATAACGACGACCCTTTAGGTTTGGATTTAGACCACAAGGACAGGGAAGATAAGACTTATTCAATAGGTGACTTACCTAAGAAAAGCTGGAAAGTGATCTTTGAGGAGTTGAGTAAATGCCAAGTTTTGTGTGCGATCTGTCATCGTTTTAAAACGGAATCGGAACGACTTTCTTTATTAATCAACAACCAACCAACAACATGCGAACAGAAATAACCACTAAGGACTTCAAATACATTAACCGACATGTAGAAAAAACAGACTATGACAACAACGAAGAAGAAGAAATGGATGGCGACGACGACGGGTACGCTTTTGAACGCCATCAAGAACGCAATGAGGAGCATAACTTGCCCTCGTACATGCAATCGCCGTACTACGACGGAACGCATTAATAAACCATTCGTAATCGAACAAGAACACTATGAGTAACCAACCTAAATCCAAACCACGTTTAATCGCTTTATGCGGGTACAAGGGCGTGGGCAAATCAACCTATGCAAAGTTCTTAGCGGGTGAAAACGGCGTTGTGCTGTCGTTCGCTACGCCTATCAAACACATGCTTAAAGTCCTAGTGGGGCACGAGTACGTGTTCGGGGACAAGAAGAACGACATGACCCACCTAGGCGTCACAGGACGTGTCCTTTTACAGACGCTTGGAACCGAGTGGGGGCGTGTTGAAATATCTAAGTATACAGGCGACCAAGACATCTGGGTACGAGCGATGAAGCACACACTAACCGACACTATGTTTACGGAGTATCATCCGATAGTCATCGACGATCTACGCTTTGAAAACGAGGCTAAGATGGTACGTGAGCTTGGCGGGGAAGTGTGGGAGATAGATCGCAAGAACTTTACACCTGCTAACGACAATCACATCTCTGAAGCGGGCGTAACCGACGTCGATAGAAAGGTGTTGGTATAATGAGCGACATAGACTTTGACCCTGACTACAAGCAAGGCGAGTGGGAACACTTTACATCGATACTTCCAACACGTGAAGAAGTTGTGGAAGCCTTTGACCGCTTTTGGAATAAGTGTGAGATCGACCGCTTTGTGTACGATGAGGAAGGTAAAATAACCGACGTTATACGTACACAAAAGAAGCGTGAGCGACCCGTCAAGAAGGAGTACTGGGCGAGGAGTCCGTACAGGAAACAATAGACGTAAAATTTACGTTTGATTCCACAATAACGATTCGATTTATTCCCGCCTCGGAGATTCATAGACATGCTTAAACGCGATCAAATCGTGCCGTACCTCGACGCTTACATGCGTTCGTTTACTGACGACACTACCAACCAAGCACGGACGTTCGTGAAGATCTCGACGTGTCATCGTTTGATCGCCAACGGATTACTTCTTCACCACTACAAGGGACACGATTCAATCGCGGTGAAGAGCGTGGTTAAAGGTTCACCGTTCAGCGAGGAGACAACACGCCGTGCGATCCGTGATGGCATAGACATGGGTATCATTGACGAGGCCGAGGACACAACAGATCGACGCAAAAAAAGAATACGGGCATCGCAGTTACTAGTTGATTGCTTTGAGTCTACACACGTAGAATCCGATGACGCCCGCACCAAAACGAAAGGAGATAGAGATGGGTGCAATAAGACAAATGGGACGGGGCTTTCAAGCCGATATGAGAACACCAAACGGGGTGAGATTACGTCCCCACTTCAAGACCTACAACGAAGCCGACGAATGGCTACGAGCGATGAAGGAAAAGGTACGGCTCGGTATCGATATATCACAGGACGTGGTGGAAAATACACGAGCGGTGGTGATGAACCTTCGGGAACTAGCGGAAGAGGTGCTTAACCGACATTGGCGGGGAAGTAAGAGCGAGTTAGCCGCTTGGAGAAACGCCAAGGACGTGTACCTACGGCTCGGAGCTAGTCGTCCAGTACGTGAGGTGGATGAGCGAGTGATCGACGACCTTGTGTATCAGCTTGAGCGGGACGGGAAGAGCAACGGCACGATTAATCGCCGTCTTGCCGCCTTATCAAAGATGTTGAGACACGCTTATCGTCGCGGTTACATCGCCCGTATACCTGTGATTGAACGCAAGCGTGAACCCGAAGGACGTATGCGTTGGATAAACGAGGCTGAAGAACAAGCGATGCTTGCCAAGTTCGAAGAGATTGGACGCGATGAGGTCGCTGACTTCTGTAAGGTGTTGGTGGACACAGGCTTACGAACAGGTGAGTTGTTCAAGTTATGTGGACGTGACGTTGATGCAGAAGCTCGTGTCATCTACCTGTGGGATACCAAGAATGGTAAGTCCCGATCTGTACCGCTTACTAGTCGTGCTATGGACGCTCTTAACCGACATCATAAGCCTGACAGTCAGCTACCTTTGTTCTCGTTTACACAGGACAGCTTCAACCACAGTTGGAAGACGATGAAACACATGCTTGGACTAGGACATGACAAGGAGTTTGTTCCGCATTGTCTTCGTCATACGTGTGCGTCCAGACTCGTCCAACGAGGTATCGATTTACGTGTGATCCAGGAGTTCCTTGGACACAAATCAATCAGTACCACAATACGTTATGCGAAGATCGCTCCAAAGAACCTTGAAACCGCAAGGGATGTATTGGAAACGACTGACCACAGCATGACCAAATAGAGATAAAAGTCGTGACTTACGTGACCAACCCTGATAATTCCCCTCGACCTAAACCCTTGTTGTTACGGGTGTTTGCTGACTGCGGGCGTGGTGAAATTGGTAGACACGCTAGATTTAGGAATGAGCCTTTATCAAGACTAATCACGCGAGTCACGACTAACTTCTTCAAATATAACAACTATTTAATTGACATAATGTCCGTTGAACCTCTCGTTAGAGGGCGTAGCGACGTGACCAAGTCGTGACCACAACCACAAACAAAAACAGAAACGATGGATCAGCTAGAGCTTAACCTAGAGATGGTAGATCAGGGCATTGCCCGCTACCGACGTAAGGTACAGTCCGCCCGTGAACGCGGTTTAGAATCGGAAGCACCGTATGGACAACGCATCCTACGGAGCAAGCTACCTATCCTTATAACGGAGCTTGAAAAGCGTTTCGAATACCACCGCAAGAACCCACATGCCATCCCGTTTTGGATGCCTTTGATATGGGACGTTGAGCCAGAGACAATCGCCATGCTCTCGATGAAGTCGGTGATTGATGGCATCTGTGAGAAGCGTCCGCTTGTATCGTCTGCTATTCGCATCTGTTCGTACATCGAAGACGAGGTAAGACTGCGTGAGTTACGGGACGAAAGCCCTGAGATTTTTCACTACGCCGCTATCGATATTGAGAAACACGCTAACCGTTCGTATCGAGCGAAGACAGAGGCGTACAAAAGGCACACACGTGGTGAGACGAAGAAGGGAAACATGAAAGCGTGGAGAGCATGGACACGCAAAGAGAAAGTCTCGATGGGTACGTGGATGTTGGAGCTGATCCGTACCACAACACATTTAATCATGTTTAAAGTGATCGGTGAGAACCCGACTCGTACCGTGTACCACGTGTCAGCAACGGATGAGCTGTTCCAATGGATACAGGAGTACAACGAGCATAACGAAGTGCTTAGACCTTTGTGGTTACCAACGGTGGAAAGCCCGAACAACTGGACGTCTGTTTGGAAAGGTGGTTACAGCGTATCAGACGGGCTTCCACCGTTAACATTTGTGAAGTCCTACGACATGGATCACTTACGATCCCTCAAGTTCAAGGACATGCCCACGGTAGTAGACGCCGTTAACCACGTACAATCGACCAAGTGGACGGTAAATGACCGCGTTATGGACGTCGCTCGATGGGCGTGGGACACGAACCGTGAGATCGGGGAGATGTGCAGGCGTGAAGACTACGAGCTACCCGTGTGGTTGGAGAAGTACGAGACAGATAAGGACTCACGTAAGGAGTACGGTAGGAAAGCGTCCGCTGTTCATCGCCTTAATCTTTCCATGCGTAGCCAACGCTTACACATCATCAAGACGTTGTGGATGGCAGAGAAGTACGCAGGTAAACACTTCTATTATCCCCATCAAATCGACTTTCGTGGACGGATGTATCCCGTTCCTTACTTCCTGAGTCCTCAAGGTACAGACCTAGCGAAGTCCATGCTGTTATTCAGCGAGTCGGAAACGATGTTCAAGCCAGAGATAGACGCCCGTTGGTTGGCGATACACGGGGCGAACTGTTTCGGTAACGACAAGATCACTTTTGATGAGCGAGTTGAGTGGGTACATAAGAGAAAGAAGGAGATACATGAAGTATACTCCGATCCTAAGACCAACGACTGGTGGCAAGCGGCAGATAAACCCTGGCAGTTTCTAGCTTTCTGCTTTGAGTGGGGTGACATGCTTGCTTGTGGCGGTCGTGGTTTTAAAACACGCCTCCCATGCGCAATGGACGCGTCCAACAATGGTATTCAATTACTAAGCCTGTTGGGACGTGATGAGATCGGCGGAGCCGCAACCAACGTCACTGCTACCGACGTTCCCGCCGATCTCTACAAGTTTGTAAGTGACCGAGTGAATGAACTGCTACTTGAAGACGCCAAGAAAGGCGATCATGTGGCATCAGCATGGCTGAAGTTTGGAGTAGATCGTAAGACAACCAAGCGTCCAGTCATGGTCAAACCATACGGTGGTACACGTTACTCCTGTCGTGAGTACGTCGCTGATTGGTACGCTGAGAAATGCTTGAAAGATAACCTCGATCCGTTTGGATACGAAGCACCTATCGCCATTGGTTATCTTAGTCGTCTCGTTTGGAGCGCGATGAACGAGTGTTTGAAGCGTCCTAATGCGGTGATGAAGTGGATGCAAGAGACCGCCCGTGTACTCGGACATGAACAGAAGCCTGTTATATGGCACACACCGATGGGTTTCCGCGTCAAGCAATGGTACATGAACACGCGTACCCAACGCATTAACACCATCCTTGGGGAGCGCGTTTGCTACGTCCGTTGGACAGCGGAAGAAGACACCGTTGATAAAGGACGTCAGGCAAACGGAGTCAGTCCGAACTTTGTCCATAGCCTTGACGCTTCAGTCGCCCAACAAACGGCGGTGTATGCGAAGGAACAAGGCATCCATTCATTGGCGATGGTACACGACAGCTTCGCTACACACGCTACCAACTGCGACAAGCTCGGCGTTCTTGTGCGTAAAGCGACATCCGAAATCTTTCAACCTGATCTACTTCTTAAATTCAAGGATGAGATCTCAACACAAACCGAGAAGGAACTTCCTGACCTACCTCCTTACGGATCGCTCGATCCACTTGAGGTGCTGGGTTCGGAATATTTCTTCGCATAATAAAACGAAGCGTAGGAGCGCTGTAATGACCCGATACAATATGAAAACAATAACAACACCTAAAGGTAAAGCACGTTGGTGCTATTTAACTAAACCCGCTAGCGGAAAATACGACGACCCAGTTCATGGCACTTATAGATGTGAGCTTGTGCTGTCTGAAGAAGATTGGAACGCTTACAAAGTGGCGATACAGCCTGAGTATGAAAAGGCCTACGATGAAATATGTCGTCGAGAAGGTAAGCAAGTTAAGAAGACAGACACCTCGCCTTTTAAAATAGATAACGAAGGTAATCACTACCTCGACACTAAGATGAAAGGCGGAGGTATTAGAAAAGATACAAAGGAACTGTATAAATTAAGCGTTGCCCTTTTCGATAAAGACGCACTTCCTATCAAGACAAACAAGCCAATCATAGGCGCAGGAAGTGAGATAAAGATAGGGATTAAACCTTACTTTTACTATGTTCCTACGAGTGGTTTTGGAGTGAGACTAGAGCCGCAAGCTGTGCAAATCTTAAAACTTATTGAGCCAAGTAAGAGCGAAGCGGCTTCCACGCATAATTTCACGGCGGAAGAAACGGGATACACACACGGAGGAGAAACCTTCGAACAAACCCTAGACCAACCTACCAACGATAATAATGCGGAAGAGAAAGAAGCAACGCCCCTCACGGCGGACTTCTAATTTTCGTTCTGGATTCGAAGCAAAGACCGCCAACTATTTAAGGCGGAACGGCGTCGAGTTCGGATACGAATGTATGAAGATTGAGTTCATGAAGATGTCAACGTACACGCCTGACTTCATCCTACCTAACGGGATCATCATTGAGACTAAAGGGTTATGGACGAGCGAGGATCGAACCAAACATCTACTGATTCGTGAACAACATCCCGAACTCGACGTCCGTCTTTGCTTTCAAAACGCATCGAACAAACTTCGCAAGGGTAGCAAGACTACCTACGCGATGTGGTGCGAAAAGAAAGGCATTAAATATTGTGACAAGACGATACCAAAATCATGGCTGAATACACGCAAGTCCACACGCGTTGTCCATCCTGCGGTAGTAGCGATGCCCGATCCGAATACATAAGCGGACAAACGCATTGCTTCTCGTGCGGTGAACACACGTTCCCAACGGACAACACAACCACAACAACAACGAAAACGAATATGGATATAAACAAACCACCACCTACGTTTGTTACAGGCGAATACGCATCTATCAATAGACGTAATCTCACGGAAGCTACATGCAAGAAGTGGGGTTATCAGATAGCTTGGGTAGACGGAGAACAAGCACAGGTAGCTAACTACCGAAGTCGAGACGGCAAACTCGTCGGTCAGAAGATTAGATTTGCAAACAAGGACTTCAAAGTACGAGGCGAATTAGTCGGACTGTATGGTCAACATCTATGGAGGGACGGCGGTAGACGCGTCGTTGTAACCGAAGGTGAGATCGATGCTCTGTCTGTATCACAGGCGTTCGAACATAAATGGCCTGTCGTTTCTATTCCTCACGGCGCTCAGTCAGGGAAGAACCACGTCGCTCAAGCGCTCGATTGGTTAGAACGCTTTGAAGAAGTTGTCTTCATGTTTGATATGGACGACAGCGGACGCAAGGGAGCGACTGAATGTGCGGCGTTACTGACCCCAGGACGGGCGAAGATAGCGGAGCTACCACTCAAAGACCCAAACGATATGGTCGTTGCCAACCGTACAAAGGAGTTAGTCGATGCCGTTTGGCAAGCGCGTGACTATCGCCCTGATGGAATCGTTGGAGCGGAAGAACTATGGGACAAGATAGTCGAGGTAAACAACGCCGAGTCTCAACCGTACCCTTACGACAACTTGAACAACATGACGCATGGTATACGCCGAGGAGAACTCGTTACGATCTGCGCGGGTAGTGGGATTGGGAAGTCTCTGTTCTGTCGTGAGGTAGCTTACCACTTGTTACAACAGGGAGAGACAGTCGGTTACATCGCGCTTGAAGAGAGCGTCAGACGCACGGCTCTTGGCATCATGGGACTGCACGAAGGTAGACAGTTACATCTTGAACAAGACATCCACCATGAGGCGCTACGCCCATCGTTCGAAGAGACGGTAGGGAACGGACGCTTCTTTACCTACGATCACTTCGGAAGTTGTGACAGCGACAATCTACTTAACCGTGTCAGATACCTATGCAAAGGACTGGGCTGTAAGTGGATCTTCCTAGACCATCTATCGATTGTAGTCAGCGGCTTTGACGGCGACGACGAACGTCGATTGATCGACAATACAATGACCCGTCTAAGATCGCTTGTCGAAGAGACGCAATGCGGGATGGTCTTAGTCAGTCATCTTAAACGACCACCTGGCAAGGGACACGAAGAGGGAGAGGTAACAAGCCTCGCTCATCTCCGTGGATCACACGCCATACCACAACTGTCGGACATGGTGATTGGGTTGGAACGAAACCAACAATCCGATCAAGCCGACTCTAACCAAACGAGGCTACGCGTACTGAAGAACCGTTTCTGTGGAGAGACGGGACTAGCAGGGACACTACACTTCGATCAAAAGACAGGAAGATTAAATGAGACTAATGCAACTATGTTTAATAACGATCAAGCGATGGGTGAGAATCATCCGTTCTAAACTACATGAATAGACCAAACAAAACTCTGTACTTCGACATCGAGACAAACGGTCTTGAAGACTTCTCAACATTCAGCGATCTACACACCGTTCATTGCTTGAGTATCTTCGATCCCGTGATGCAGAAGACTGTTACATTTAGCAACACCGATGGATACGACGGTATACCTACAGGTTTAAACGAGCTTGATAACGCCGATACAATCGTTGGTCACAACGTCATAGGCTTCGATATACCCGCGCTTCAAAAGCTGTACAACTGGTCACCACAGGCACGCATCCTTGATACACTTGTCACCAGCCGTGCGGTACACAGCGACATCCGTAGCACCGACATAGCACGGGAGAACTACCCGAAGGAACTGATCGGTAGTCACTCGTTAAAGGCGTGGGGACACCGATTAGGCGGCGTGTTCAAGCTCGACTTCGGCGAACAAGAAGGAGCGTTTGATAAGTTCACACCTGAGATGCAGGAATACTGTGAAGCAGATGTGTATGTCACCGTTGGAATCGGCAAGCACCTACGTGAACAAGAGCCTGACACACGGATGCTTAACATCGAACATGCGTTTGCACGGTTGATGAGAGCGCAAGAGTTCCGTGGGATCTCGTTTGACAAAGCGAAAGCTGAAGACCTAGCGATGACATTGACATCACGTCGCGCTGAACTGACCGATGAATTACAGAAGACATTCCCGCCTGTTGTTGAAGAGATGAAGACACCCAGCGGGTACTTGGTAAAGATCGACGGTAAAGAATACTTCGGCGAAACCAAGGTCGCTTTAAAGCGCATGTTAAAGGACGAAGGACAGACCCAAGCGCTCGCTAACAAGGCGACTAAACTAGGCAACAAGACTAAGTCCATACCGTTCAACCCAGGAAGTAGGGATCAGATAGCAGATCGATTGAAAGAACTTGGATGGAAGCCCGTTCACTTCACGCCTGACGGTAAACCTAAGATCGATGAAGCCGTGCTTAAATCAGTAAAGCATCCATCCGCTGACCAACTCCTTGAGTATCTGATGGTTGTGAAACGATTAGGCATGTTAGCTGAAGGCGACAACGCATGGTTAAAGCTCGCTAAGAACGGACGTATCCACGGTCGGGTAAACACCAACGGCGCAGTCACGGGACGTTGTACTCATAGCTATCCTAACGTTGCTCAAGTCCCCGCCGTTCGGGCGCCGTATGGTACGGAGTGTAGAAGCTTGTTCAAAGCGTCCGACGGATACGCCCTTGTCGGGTGCGATGCCAGCGGTCTTGAACTGCGTATGCTAGCGCACTACCTAGCGGGCTTTGACGGCGGTCAATACGCACAGGAACTACTGACAGGTGACATCCATACCGTGAACCAAACGGCGGCGGGATTGGAAACACGTGACCAAGCTAAGACGTTTATTTACGCATTTTTATATGGGGCAGGGGACGCAAAGATTGGTGAGATCGTCGGCGGTTCTTCACGCGAAGGTAAGTTGTTGAAGCGTAAGTTCTTAGCGTCGTTACCAGCGTTGAATGGATTGAAGCAAGCGGTCGAACAAAAGGTAAAGCGTAGCGGATTCCTAAAGGGATTAGACGGACGCATCCTACCTATACGATCCGAACACTCGGCGTTGAACACGCTGTTACAAAGCGCTGGAGCCGTGGTGATGAAGCAAGCTTTGATCCTGTTACATAACCACCTGACTGCCAGCGGTCTAGCCATCGGCAGGGAATACGCTTTTGTGGCGAACATCCACGACGAGTTCCAAGCCGAGGTACTACCTGACTATAGCGAGAGCTACGGAGAATGCGCTGTCAGGGCGATTCAAAAGGCGGGAGAAGTATTGAAGATGCGATGTCCGCTAGATGGAGAGTACAAGATAGGAGCGAACTGGGCGGATACACATTGATGTACGATGCCCTCTTCAAACGCACAGCGAATAGGTTGGATAGCTGAAACGTTATTCATAGCCGAATGCTTAGAACGAGACTTCGAACCACACCCAACGACGACACCTATGCCTTGGGACTTCATCGTTCATTGCCCCGCAGGTGATCTAAAGGTTCAAGTTAAATCCACATCCTACAAAGAGAACAACAGCTACAACGTAAACACAGCGTCAGGGAGCGCGAATAAGGCCGCAATGCCCGACAGTGTTGATGTGGTAGCTATTTATATTATTCCGCTAAAGGAGTGGTGGACGCTTCCTCGCGATAAAGTAACAGGCAAAACCATTCGCTTATACCCCGACAAACCAAGCCAATCACGATTCAAACCATACCAAAACAACTGGAGTATCTATTACAACAAATGAATAAAACGACATTACTTATAGACGCCGATGTACTGGCGTACCAATCAGCATTCACCGCACAAGCTAACATTCAATGGGAGGAAGAACTATGGACGGTACATACCGATCTATCTCTCGCTAAGAACTGGATAGTCGAACGCTTGGAAATGTTTAAACGCAAGACAGACGCTGATGATTTCATCCTAGCTATATCCGATAAGAATAACTTCCGTCGTAAGCTTAACCCGCAATACAAAGCGAACAGACGGTCTAAGTTTGCACCGATTGGTCTTAGTCCTATTCGGGATTGGATGACCGAAGAATACGGAACTGTTACCTATCCTAACTTAGAAGCAGACGATGTTCTTTCTATCCTAGCTACCGAACGTCCTAATCGCCAAGACAGACGGATCATTGTATCAATCGATAAAGACTTCAAGTCAGTACCGTGTAACTTCTACGACTTTAATCGCGATGAGATGCACGAAGTATCGACGGAAGATGCTGATAAGTATCACCTTATGCAAACCATAGCGGGTGATCCCGTTGACGGATACAAAGGCGTACCAGGAATAGGAACAGTAAGAGCCGTGCGCATGTTAGACAACGACGGTGCGACTTGGGACACGGTAATGGCGGCGTATACAAAGGCGGGACTAACCGAACACGACGCGCTTATGAACGCTTGGATGGCGTATCTAATGCGTAATGTTAACTACAATCACAGGTGGAAACAGATAAAGAATCTATGGATGCCTGACTGTTGGGACGCTCAAAAGAAAAGAAAGTACAGCGCAATCATGCACAAAGTAACTGGTGAATTAAGTGAAGATTTAGCTCGACCTAATCCGTTTGATCCATTAGAGGGGGTATAAGTGGCAGTCCCTATCGAAAGAAAACTTCCCGATTTAAGCAAGGATTTAATCGACGTCTTAGACGACCGATTCCCTTCTCGCTGTCCTGATCCCAAGGATGACGACCGTGACATATGGATAAAAGTGGGACGCCGCCAAGTCGTTGAGTTTCTCATAGACGTTTATGATGAACAACATACGACACTCATCACACCGAAAGATTAATTACTATTATGTGCATAGCTCCTGACGTTCCCGAACCTAAAGATCCTCCACCGCGTCCAGCGTCTCCTCCTCCGCCTATGCAAACAGCGGCGGTAGCGAAGCCCGCTAACAAGCGTCAAGGAAGTAAGAGCCGTAGACGCCGTGGAACTGCACAACTTACACGTCCCTCGATGGGCGGTAACTACCAAGGAACAGGTGTTAATTTACCTAAGTAACTAATAAACTAGAAAGACTAACTATGTTAAAATCACTCCAGAAGATCACGCTCGCAGACGGTGTCACCGCCGCTTCGACGGGCTCGTCCTTCAGCGTTGAACGCTCGAAAGGCTGGACGTTTACCGTAGCCTCAACTTCGACGAGCGCTACTGTAGATGTACAAGCTTATATAGGCGCTGACTGGCGAACCATTCACAGCGAAGCTGTCACCGCCGTAGGTAACAAAGTAATAAGAGACGACCACGGTCACTACGAAAAGATCCGTGCAAAGGTCGATCCAATTGCTAACGGCGCTATAAGCGTATTCGCAACAGGAACTACTGACTCGCTGTAATGTCGATTACATTTCCGTCTGAACTGAAGAAACCCAGCGGTATCGTTGACGGTCTTCCAAACGCTTTGGTTCGCCCTGCGTTTGAGAAGCTTTATGGATTCGATGTACCCACGGATGCAACGCCCGTTATAGACGGAGCTATCTTCACCGAAGGAGGAGAACCAATGACTACAGAAGCTAACGATATAATACTATTTGAATAAACATGGCTAATAAAAAGATAACAGAGCTGACCGAAGAGACCAGTCCACAGGGAGCCGATTTACTCGCACTGGTAGACGACGTATCAGGTACACCTACCACAAAGAAAGTAACCGTTACGAATTTAATGGGGCAAGCTCCCGTACAAAGTGTCAACACAGCAACAGGTGCAGTAGTACTGGATGCCGACGACATCGACGATACCTCAACCACCCACAAGTTTGTTACTGCATCCGACATCACGAACCTTAGTAACTTAAGCGGAACGAATACAGGTGACCAAGACTTAAGCAGCTACTTACAAAGCGTATCAGCTGGTGATTTAACAGACGGTAACTTTGATGGAACTGCTATCGAAGGATTTGACGCTTCGATCAACGATCAAACAGGAACCACCTATACATTAGTAGCTGGAGATAACGGTAAAGTAGTAGTACTTGATAATGCTTCTGCTGTAACTGTCACAGTACCAAGCGGATTGGGAGCGGGGTTTAATTGCAGCTTCGTACAAAAGGGAGCAGGTCAAGTATCGTTCAGTGCTTCAGGAACTACCATCAACAACAGACAGTCCCACACTAAGACCAATGCTCAGTACGGAGTAGCAAGTATAGTTGCTTACGCTGCTGATACCTTTGTTCTTGCTGGCGATACTTCTGCTTAACAGATGTTCGTTCTTCCTACATTCGGATTGGGCGTAGTAGCTAGTCCTACATTTACCTCTGTATTCGATGATTCCTTAACATTCCCAACCATCCAAGTATTCGACAACGAGTCTGAGTTTATCGATCAAACGGACGCACCTGACTACACCATCGTCCACGCAAAAGACACCGATAAGTTGTATGTTTATGATGGATTAAAATGGGCAGTATATAATCAAGATTAGCAAATAAAATGAGTACATTAACTTCAACAACTTCAACAACCCGTCCGACTTTGGGAACGGGTGATGTAGGTAAATCTTACTTTGAAACAGATTCCAAAAAACTCCTAGTGTGGGACGGTACGGGATGGAATGAATGGAATAAAGACTCAACTATAACTCCGGGTTTTAACAATAACTACTCTGCTTACTTTGACGCTACTGGGGATTATGGACGACTATCGGCTCCTATTAGTTTGAGTGGTGCTTTTACTATAAGCGGTTGGTTCAGGTGCGATAATAGTTCTCCATCAGCTATGGTTTTATTAGGAGAAATTTCAGGAGGGGATATAGTTCTCTATATGAATGGATCGAATTTATCTATGCAAGGATTCGGCGGTACTCAAACAACTTCAGGAGTGACCATAGCAAGAGACGGTACTACTTGGTATCATTTTGCAGTTATCAGAGATTCCTCAAATAATATAGATATTTATATAGATGGAACCTCTAGAAGGTCAGTTACTAATAAAACGGCTACAGTTAGTCTCGAATATTTTGGAGGAGATTTTCCTACTTACCCAGGTCAAATTTGGAATGGGTACATAGATGACGTTGCTTTATGGTTCTCCGATCAAACATCCAACTTGAGTTCTATCTACGATAGCAGTTTAGGTACTCCAGATGATTTAAGTACATTAAGCCCTGATCATTGGTGGCGTATGGGGGATTCAGACGGCGGAGCAGGATCAACTATAACTGATGTCGGATACGGTTCTTCTTTAAAAGACTTAACCTTAACTAATGCAGTTATTAGCACAACCGTACCATCCTGATGAATAATAGAACTTATGTAATTATAGACGCATCGGAAGCTTCTAATGTTGATTTCGATAGCGTAATAGAAAATAACATCAACACACTTCGTTACTCATTAGACGGTACAAAAACATTCGTTAAGTACGAAGGCACACAACCATTTTTTCTGCTCGGTAAGACGGAATACAATCACGAAGAGATACTAAACATCTTGAGTGGCCCTGAGTGGATGAGCGAAGGACTTAGCTGATGCAATACGAAACGGCTCAAAGCCTTTACACGCAGTTAGAGAACTCGCGTTGGACGTTCCTTGATCGTGGTAGAACTTCATCTGAATTAACTATTCCGTATGTCTTACCGCCCGATGGACACGGCCCTCACACGAAGTACTACACGCCGTATCAAGGCATTGGTGCGCGTGGTGTAAACAACCTAGCATCGAAGTTACTCCTCGCTTTACTACCGCCTAATGCGCCTTTCTTTCGCCTGGTCATCGACCGTTATGAGCTTGAGAAAGCGAAAGCAGAGATGGGTGAAGAAGGCGGCGAACAACTACGCACCGATCTTGAGAAAGCTTTAAGCGAAGTAGAACGCGCTGTATCTCAAGAGGTCGAAGTAGAGGCGTTTAGAGTCGGCGTTTTCGAAGCCTTAAAGAATCTTTTAATTACAGGAAACACGTTGCTCTATCTCCCCGACGACGGCGGTATGCGAGTGTTCCGTCCTGACCGTTACGTTGTAAAGCGTGATGCGATGGGGAACGTCACACATATCGCCGTCAAGGAGACTGTTGCTCCGTTCATGCTTCCCGAAGAAGTACGACAAGAAGTCTACAAAGAATCAAAGGACAACAACTGCGACCTGTATACATCGATTGTACGTAACGGTGATAAGTTTGATGTACAACAAGATGTCAAAGGCATCGTCATTGAAGAGTCAAAAGGATCGTATTCTATCGACAAGTCGCCTTGGTTACCGCTGAGATACACGCGTATAGACGGCGAGGACTACGGTCGTGGGTTCGTAGAAGAGTACATTGGGGATCTTAAAAGTCTTGAGTCATTGACTAAGGCTATCGTTGAAGGCAGTGCCGCCGCCGCTAAAGTCCTGTTCATGGTCAATCCAAACGGCACTACACGCGCGCGTACATTGGCGGAAGCTCCTAACGGTGCAATCGTCCAAGGAACCGAAGGTGATGTATCTGTCTTACAACTCAACAAGTTCAACGACTTTCGAGTGGCACAGACGGTTATGGCTCAGATTCAAGACCGCCTTAGTCACGCCTTTCTTTTAAACAGCAACGTCGTTAGAGACGCAGAACGAGTTACCGCCGAGGAAATACGAATGTTATCGCAAGAACTTGAAGCGGCTCTCGGCGGGCTGTATTCAATTCTTAGTCAGGAGTTTCAACTCCCGCTTGTAACGCGATTAATGGATCGTATGAGCAAGAGGGATCGCCTGCCCAAGCTCCCCAAGGACATCGTTAAACCTACCGTTGTTACAGGCGTTGAAGCGCTTGGACGCGGTAATGATCTTAATCGATTGGACATGTTCCTGGCGGGAGCTAATCAAGTTGTAGGCCCTGAAGCAGTCGCTCAGTACGTTAATGTAGGAGACTACTTCAAACGCCGTGCAACCGCCTTAGGAATCGAGACCGAAGGATTGATTAAATCGGAAGAAGAACTTCAACAACAAATGCAACAAGCCCAGCAACAGGAAATGATGATGAAGCTTGGAGCGCCCGCTGTTGGCCCCGCTATAAACGCGATGTCTCAGCAAGCACAACAACAACCAGAACCGACAGGTGAACAATAAACGACATCATGGCAGACTATCAGAAAGTAGAGATAAACGAAAAAGCACCCAGCGAGATTGAACCCGATCAACAGCAAGCAACGGAGGTTAAAGAACCTCAAGCACAGCAAGAACGCCCAGAATGGTTACCAGAGAAGTTTGAGTCAGCAGAAGCACTCGCAAAAGCTTACGGAGAACTTGAATCAAAGATGGGACAGGGAGACCAACAACAAGAACAGGAGCAAGTAGAAGAAGAACCGTCTAACGAGACCGAACCTACTACCGAACCCAATCCTGTTGAGACGCTTATTACCGACGCTTCTGTCGAGTTCGCAGAGAACGAAGGCAAGCTTACTGATGATACGTATGAAGCTCTAGCTAAAGCGGGTATCAGTCGTGAGCTGGTAGATCGTTATGCCGCTGGTCAAGCCGCTATTACCGCCCAAGAAGAGACAGCTATTAAGTCCGCCGCTAACGGCGATTACGACGCAATGGCAGAATGGGCAGGGAAGTCTCTATCCGATAGCGAGTTCAACGCATTTAACGAAGCAGTAAACCAAGGTTCAGTTGAACAGGCACAACTCGCCGTTAGAGGTTTACACGCGCGCTACCAAGCGGAAGTAGGATCGAGTGGGCCGAAGCTTGTAACAGGCAACACCACAGGTACTTCTACTATGCCGTATCAATCCATGCAGGAAGTCAGTCGAGCTATGCAAGACCCACGTTATAAAAGCGGGGACAAAGCGTATCACGCCGAAGTAGAACGCCGACTGGCTGTATCTGATATTTAACAATCGTGTTCGAACTGTTGACGTTGTTTCTGACAGGCGGTGGAAGCGCCGCTATGGGAAGCGTTTTAAAAGGCGTATTCGGTATGATGTCGGATTCACGTCAACAGAAGTTCGAAATAGAAATGGCACGTGAAGCAAGAAACAATGAGTATGCACTTAAATTCCAAGAGAGTCTCAACAGCGGCGAAGGCGGCGCTTTTACTCGCGCTACTAGGCGGATGCTCGCACTCATCGGAATGGGCACACTCAGCTTCATCACATGCGCAACCTGCCTTTATCCCAGCGTCCCGCTTACAACCTTCAGCAACATCACTGGAGAAGGACGCAACGAACTCTTATTCGGACTCATCTCTTTTCAAGCGGCACAAGCCCCTATGGTCGTTACAACAGGACATATCGCGCTCTTTCAAGCGACAGTCGTGTTGCCAATGATCGTGGGCTTTTACTTCACACCTGGAGGACGCCGCTAACACTTTAGACGAAGCAAACGACAGCCCCGTGCGCGGGACAACTGACCGACAAGCGACGACTAATAATCACTAACATCAACAATAATCCCTTAAAATAAGGAGACACTAATTATGGCTAATGGAGCTACTGATCCATCACGCGTCGGTCAGATTAATCAAGCAGGCAATGTAGACGCATTGTTCTTGAAGAAATTTGCTGGCGAAATTCTAACCACGTTTGAAGAGAACAACATATTTAAACCTCTTCACACCATCCGTACCATCGAGAACGGTAAGAGCGCTCAATTCCCTGTTACTGGGATTGCTTCCGCCGATTACTACAGTCCTGGTCAAAACATCGCCGACGCAGGCGCAGGGTATTTAAGTAAGATTAACCAGAACGAAAAAGTCATCACTATTGACGATGTTCTTCTTGCTTCCACATTCCTCGCTTCTATCGACGACGTTAAGAATCACTACGACATCCGCTCCGTCTACGCTTCCGAGCTTGGTAAAGCATTGGCGTTACGCTTTGATACCGCGATTGCAAAGGTATTCATCGCCGCCGCCCGCGAAGCTACTCCTGGCGTAACAGGTGGAAAAGTTGGTGGCGTACTTGACGTATCCGCTAACGCGATGGGAACACCTGGTGACGGTTCTGACGACTCCGACAACTCTGATCCAACTGGAGCCGAGCTTGTTGCCGCGTTGTTTACCGCCGCTCAAAAGCTTGATGAGAATGACGTACCTTCCGACGGTCGCTTCTGCGTACTTCGTCCACAAGAGTACTACAAGCTCATCACTGGTGGTTCTGGCGGATTGGTAATCGGATCTTCCGCAGTTAACAAAGACGTTGGAGGTCTTGGATCTGTCGCTTCTGGAACTGTTCCTCAAGTGGCTGGTATCAATATCTTCAAGTCCACTCACATCCCTTCAACCGATCTGTCCGCAGTCTCTTCAGGCGACGGAGCCGCATCTAACGATGTGTTCGGTGGAAGTGGAAGCGGATACAACGGTAACTTCACCAACTCGCTTGGTATCGTTGCTCACCCATCCGCAGTAGGAACCGTCAAGTTGCTAGATCTCGCTACCGAGTCTGAGTATCAGATGGAACGTCAAGGAACTCTTTTCATTGCGAAGTACGCTATGGGTCACGGAATCCTCCGTCCCGAATGTGCTATCGAATTGCAGAAGTAGTACCTTTTGTTTGGTTGTGTTGAGGGGGCGAGGTTTTTATTCGTTTTGGCCTCGTCCCCTCTCACTTCCATATTTATATATCTAACTTAATAAACTATATGGCACTTACAACTAAGCTAGAAGCAGTCAATACTATGCTAGGGGTGATAGGAGAAACGCCCGTCAACTCCATCAACGCTGGAAGCGGCAGTCTTCCTGTATCGGTTGTAACGGCTTTAAACGTGCTAGACGAAGTGAATAAAGAGGTTCAAGCAGAAGGTTGGCACTTTAACACCGAGCATGAATATCCACTTGTTCGTAACGCTTCTAACAAATTTACTCTTCCAAACAACATCTTAAAGATCGATACACCTGTAGATAAATACACGGACATAGACATCGTTCAACGCGGGTCTACTTTGTATGATCGTAAGAACCACACGGACGTCTTCACTCAAGACTTAGACGTATCCATAACTTTTGAACTTACCTTTGAAGAAATTCCTCAACAATTCCGCTCTTATATCGTCGTTAAAGCCGCGCGTAAATTCGCTAATCGCTTTCTTGGAAGCCAAGAGATTGAAAGTTTCACTCTTCGTGATGAGATTACTGCTAAAGCTACGGCGGTAGACAGCGACTCTGAGAACGCCGATAGGACTATATTTGATAACTACGACGTTTACCGCG
>Ga0208434_1000119_pt1 | contig 42665 bp, 61 predicted proteins | sample 13_taG_FD_184086 | JGI IMG/M metagenome (GOLD analysis project Ga0208434, IMG submission 184086) | Marine viral communities from the Subarctic Pacific Ocean - 13_ETSP_OMZ_AT15268 metaG (SPAdes) (version 2) | ecosystem: Environmental > Aquatic > Marine > Oceanic | place: Pacific Ocean | collected... | reverse complement strand
TTGGAGTAAATAATCGGGGAGAAGTTCCCGTCAAATCCACCACCAGCGGTTCCAATAGCCATAATAATTCTCCTTTATAGATATGGCGTGAGATTTAGACACTACATATCCACATTAAAAGAGGCTCGTTGTCTTAGGGTAGTCAGCATTGCTATCAGGAGGGCCATCCTTCAAGCGCTGGGCCTATACTCAGAGGTAGTTCTTCGTGTGGCTAGTGCTTAGTTAAAAGCATGTACAAGCAGTTTATACCTGACAATGTACATGCCTATAGTTTTACTTACAATTAGAGTAATGTCAATCTATTTCTTTGACATATCGTAAATAAACTTACCTTGGCGTTGAGCTTCAAAGATCTCTTCTGAGCGCTTTTCGTACTCTTTGATAGACATCTTGGCTACCTTAGATTCACTCAAAAGGTTTGCAGTGCTGTCCTCGCTAGGCGTAGTGTTTCGTTTAGTTCTTACTGAAGAGGCAGCAGACTTGTCAGAGCTTGAACCCTTAGTAGTCTTTATGTTATTGTCTGCCTTGTATAAATCAATAACACGTGATACTGACTTAGCGTCTTCTGAGTTCTCGTATAGTGCGTCCTGTACCCACTTAGGCTGTACTTCTGCCCAGTCGTGGAAAGCGTCATCGTTACGGATACCCTCAAAGTCTGGGTGCATCTGGAGTAGCTCAGCCTCAGCACGATCACGCTGTGCTTGGATACGCATACCCTCTATCTCTTTTAGCCTACTGTCTAACTCCGTAGAACGCTCAAGTGATTTCTTGTCTGCAATGGCTTCTACTATGCCAGCTACATCAGGGTACTTCTTAGCCCAGGCTTCTATCTCTTTGTCTGACTTAGGTAGTACCAACTCGTTCTTAGCTGCAGCATTTAGTTGTTGCTCTAGCTTCTCAAACTTAATTTTCCACTCTTGCTCTTTGTCTTGCATGTGGCGGCGTATGTCGGAGTAGCGTTGCTTGAACGTCTTTTCTTCAGAGCTTAGCTCAGTAGTATCTTCTTGTGCTTTGGCTTCTGGCTCTTCTTCTTGTTTGGTACTACTCTCTGCCTGAACTTGGGGTTCGCTAGGCTGTGAGCTATCGGGTTCCGCTTGTGGGGTTTCTTCTTGTTCTTCGTCTGGTTCATCTGATACGCCCCCCTGTGCTTGCATTAGAGCTTTTAGTTCTTGCTCATCACGCTCAATACGAGAAAGGTTACGCTTGTGTGATACGGAGTCCGTTTGAATAGTTTGTGCTTCTGTTGACATAGTTTAGTCTTTCTTATGTTGGGGCCAGCCGTAGCTGGGTAGCCTTATAGTTGTGTTGGTAGTCTAGTAGTTACTTCTTCTTTTTGTTCTTCTTGGATCGTTTAGATACGAAGCCGCCTTTGTACATTGGGCCTCCAGAATTACCTGTATCTTCTTGAGTAGAAGCAACGCCTGTCCCTATTGATGTTGCACCAGCAGCTGCTGCCTCTGCAGCAGATGAAGCGCTAATTCCTATATCTATAGCCTTTTTTGCTGCCGCTGCTGCAGCTTCTCCATCACGGCCTGCTGCTTTGGCAGCTGCAGAAGCAACCTCTGCTGCTTGACTAGCAGTTTGTATATCTGCAAAAGGATCATCATCGTTGTTATCACTAAATCCTTCGCCCGTACTGTATGTACCACTCGGTTGTCCATATTCTGTCTGATAGCCTGCTTCAAATGTAGGCACTTCAAAAGCCTCTTCACCGCCTGCTGCTGCTGCAACCGTTGCAGTCTGCTCTTCACTTAGTCCGAATATATCTTTTACTTTACCTACTATATCATTAATAGTCAAGTCAAATATACTACCGCCTTCAGGGATAGCATAGCCTTGTTTCTTCATTTCAGCTTCGATTTTCTTCTTAGTACTATTAGTAGCCCAAGCACCAAACGCACCAAAGATAGGATTAATAGCAGCCATACCTGCCATCATAGCCATTGCAGTCCTGTTCTGTGCGTAAGCTTTTTGTAGTTCTGATTCACTCATACCCGTATAATCAACTGGCTTAGCTGCCTCAGGGGGTGGTGGATCGTCATTACCAGTACTTACTGCAGTCTCTGTAGTTGTAGCTACAGGTTCAGTAGTGTAGCCCTCAGCTACAAGCTGGTCATACTTAGCTTGTTCTGCAGGCAGTGTCAAAGACACCGCAATACCATCAGGAGAGTAAAGCATGACTACACTTGATTGCGTAGCTTGTTGTGAACTATCAATGATCTGCTGGCTTAAGTAACCCGGCGCAAAAGCTGTACCCATACCTTGAGTAAACTGAGCTTGGTAAGGATCAATGTTTGACGTAGAAGCATTGCCTGCGCTTACGTCTGTACCGGGTGCAGCGTACAAGACCTGACCGCCTTTGTTGTACTCTCCTGTATTACCTACAGCTTGAGGAGGTGGGACCATACCGCCTACAGCCATACCCATCTCTTGTAGCATTGCAAGCTCTTCTGGAGTTAGTGCGCCACCCGTTTGGTTGTCCATAGTTTGACTTACAGGTTCGCCACCAATGCGTCCTTCTGCTTCCATCTGACCCATGCCTTGTTTGGCTTGAGTTCGTAGATCCTCAAAGAACTTAACGCCATAGTAACGTGTGACATCAGCAGGTACAACGTACTCGCCTTCACTCAACTGAGCAGGTACATCATCACGTACCTCTTCTGCCATTGAACCTGGAGGTACTTCATTGCCACTTACAGGGTCTACAGTAGTACCATCATCTGCGATACCACCCTCTTGAAGTAGCATCTCCATTTGTTTTGCTTCATTGGCTTCCATTGATTTCGTCCCTCATATATTTCAATCTACGTAGTGAGGCGATCTCGCCTTGAACCCTGTACATGTTATCAGGTTGATTCTCTTGTTCTAGTCTCACGTGTGCTGAGTGTATCTTACTGTCTAAGTACTCTACGTAAGCGTCCCATAGTTGCTTATCATTGACTAGCTTCTTTAGTGCGCCATTCATTTAGTTCGCCTCTGTACTAACCCACCTGTGTTGAAGCGTAGTTCAGTTTCACTAGGATATAACTTCAAGTCTTTTATGTTTATAGTCTTTGCAGTAAAATACTCACCTTCTTTTTTCTTAGCAGCTACATCTTTAGCAAGACTACCATTAGGGAAACTTAATGCCATCTGCCTATCTTTAAGACTTATGTAAGGTTCATACTTTAGCTTTTTAGTGCCTAGCTTTATTTGATTACCTAGTTCTGCTTTAAGCTGCTTAACAGCTTTATCATAAGCTACAACGTATGTATTATGAAAACCTGACCCTTTAGATATAGCTTTTTTATATTCGTCATTACCTACACCAAAGCGCCTAGTTGCTAGCTTTTCAATAGGAGGTAGTACTATTTCATCAACGCCTTTAGTTTTAGCGTCTGCTATAATAGACTGCAATAGGACACGAACAGAATCAGTTAGGCTGGTTAGAGGTGTTTCCTTCTTATCTACTACTCTGTTAGCTTGATATATTACATCATTAGCCTCATCCATAATGAGACCTAATATATTGTTCTTACCAGAGAAGTTATACACATTAAGTTCTGTCTTAGATAGTAACTCGAAATAGTCCTTTATGGCTACAAGATTAGCCTTTTTAGTTTTTGCAAGCTCATCGGGCCAGTCAAACCTATCTTTGAATAACTGTTGAACTTCTTTGTCTTGCTCTATATTAGTTAACTTTTTATTGGTGCGGATAGGAAGGTACTTATTAAATACAAAGTCTTCAAAGTCTTCAAGTACTGTACCAGGAAATTCAAACTCAGGTTTAAATGCTATATCATCAATAGCTAACTTAAACTCTTTCCTGTATTCGTCCGTTAATTCTTTTAGGCTTTTAGCAGCGTCATCCGACATGTTTTGTATAGCGTCAGACTGTAGCTCTTCTATAAGAATGTAGTCAGGGTCTTGATCAAACCTTATGCTTGCTAGATCTCCATCTTCACCTAAAGTCTGTCTTAAGCTATACCTTGTGTGTGCGAGGTTAGAAGGGCCAAAGTGAGTAGTAAGGCCTAAATTTTTATTGGCTACATCTACACCCACCTCTTCATAACCAACCTCTTTATCAATAAGATCAGACTGACGCTGTGACGATCTGTATTTTTGTGGTTTGCGAAGGGCTACTACTTCCATAGGGTCAATCATAGCATCTTGGACTGCTTCATCCGTAGTGTAACGGATCTCTGGGTCTAGTTTGAAATCACGAAACTCTAGTTCACCTTTGGTTACTTTAGGTGCTCTCTTGCGTACAAAGGCTTCAATGTTTTCGCCTTTAGTACCCTTAGTCTCACTTATACTAGCGTTAGCAATAGCATTATCCGCAGGGCTGTAGAACCTAGCTAAGACAGGGCTGTCGGGATCTGCAACATCAAACATACTAGCCCCTTTAGGTAAATCCTTGAACATAGGATTGAACTTAGGGTTATCCGTAATGCCCAGCGCAGAGCTAAGCTCTTTAGCTAACAGTCTGGTTATACCGCTCATTAGGCTACGTTCCCACTAAATCCTTGCTCACCGGGTTGTGGCGCTGTGCCTGTACCCATCTGCGCTCCACCTGATCCTGTAGTATCTTGTACGTTAGCTCCCGCTGGTGCTTGACCTTCTGGACCCGGCGCTGGGCCTTGAGGTTGGGGCTGTGGGTTCTGCTCTTGGAACTTCTTAAATAGCTCAGCTTGGATAGCTGCGTCTTGCATAGAGTTAGTCACCTTGTCTGGGTCAAGATCCATAGACTTAGCGATCTCACGAATGACGTAATCCATCTTAGCAAACGGTGCAAGGTTAGGATTAGACGCTACCTGCAAGAACTGCATCAGACGTTGTGAGCGTACCTCGTTAGACATCAAGCTTTCAGTACCTGACGCTTTTACTTCCAAGTCACCCTTGATTGTTTCATCGTAGTCGAACTGCATGTTGAACGAGAAGAAAGCTTTACCTAAAGGGCCAAGCAGGTAGTCATCTACGTTCTTAACTACACTACGGATACTACCGTTAGCTGCAGACATAAGCATAGAGATACCTGAAGCTGTACGCCCTACGCCTGAGACACCCGTTTGACCGTGAGCAAAGCTAGGAAAGCCAGTACTCTCATCAGCCAATACACGAGCCTTGTCAAAGAGTTGCATGTTCTCTTGAGCTACGTTAGGAAACTTGGTTCCGAAGATTGCTTGACCAGGAGCACCGCCTTGCCTACGGAAGATCTTGCCTGGGTACACACTCATGTCTTGACCCGGTACAAGGTTAGTCTCATCGACTTCCATAATAAGGTTACCAGAAAGTGCAGCATTGTCAATAGCCATACGCATAAAGCCATTCATTAATGTCTGTGTATCGTCCATGTTCTCAGCGATACCTACACCAAAGAAGCTGTATGGGTTGTGCTCGTAAGGTGTGGAGTAGTAAGGAATACGTGCAGGTTTGAATGGGTTAAGAACCATACGTAGTACTTCACCGTTACATACCCAGATGTTACAGCTTACTTCGTTTAGATCACGTAACTCTTTAGGGATCTTTACGCCGTTCTCTTCAAGAATGTCAACGTCAACGTAACCCCAGAACTCCATAACTTCCCAGCGCTCAGACTGAGCAGAGATGTCATCGTCTTCCATCTTCATTTCCCAGTGCTTACGCACGTAGTCTGGGCTTTGAGCAATGGCATTTTCGATAGACTCATCACGAAAGTAAGGACGCCCTTTAAGAGAACGCAGTTGATTACGTGACATCTTGTGACGTTCTACTGCATACTCAGCATCATCCATTGAGGTAGATTCTGGGTCAGGGTAGAAGTTCCATACAGATACGTGGTTACACTCAGGTACAGTCTTAACTATCGGAGAGTACTCACCGTCTTCACCCCAGCTAGGGTACTCTTTATCTACAGCAAATGGGCCTTTCATTACTCCTGTGCCAAGTAGCGCCATCTCGAAAGCCATAGAGCGCAGATGCTTAGATGCACCGCTTTCGTTAAGCTGATCGTGGATCTTCTTTTCCATCTTCTTAGCTGCTACCATCGCAGGGTGGAACGACACAGTAGTTGGAGTAGTACCGTCACCTTCGATGATCTTATCACTCACAGGAGACAACTTACCCTTGAGACCCGCTAAGCGCTCCTGTAGATCAATGATCGTTTCTCCAGGTAGTAGCTTACCGTCATCGCCTAACAGCGCTGTAGGGGCCGCTACGTTCTCTGTGACAGCCCTTCCCTCTTCACCCGCTTTATCTGCGTTAGGATCTACATTAATGTGTACAGCGTCTGCTACACCGTCTGGTAGTACTGTAGGGTCAACGGAAAGTGGGAACTTGTTGTTACCGAAAAGAACGTCTACGATCTGACCATATGCTGCTAGGGTCTTAGTCTTAGTTACCTTAACAAATACACGTGATTTCTCTGTATCAGTGAACTGTACGTCTGTACTGTATAGGCCACGGTAGTTACGGTAAGCACGTAGCCAACGCTCTTCATCAACAAGTCGAGCATCCTCTGCACGGCTAAAGCGATCCTTAACAAAGCTAACTACACTGTTAACGGACTCAAAGAGTTTATCGCTACCATCTTCTGCAGCTACTACTTCATCTGTGTCGAAGTTTACGTCTTCTATGTCTGCCATATTTTAATACCCGAATGTTGAGTCTGAAGCTTGAAATCCAGAGCGTTGATCCTTAGCTGGATTGTAATCCCATAGAGAACTACGTGGTCTTGTCATTATACCATACCTTAACGCATCATACAAGTGGTCTTCTGCATTTGTGTCTACGTCTTCTGGATTTCTTTTGTCCAGTGGGATAGACGGTAGCTGCGCTACTACGTTTGTACAGGTAGAGAAGAACACTAATCTAGGCTCTTCTGTGTATTCATCTACCTGCAGTCGGCGGTGTAATTCGTTCTTTCCTGATATACGTGAGCCTTTTGATCTATCCGAAGGACGCCAGCGACAGCCCTTCATGTTCATCTGCTCCGCTAGTGAGGGTCCAGTATCACCTCTGTTGTGCCATAGTGAGGAGTCAAGTACTCCGTAGCGTATAGTTCCATCTCTAGCCTCTGCCTCAAGTATCATATCAGCTAAGTCTGTAGCTGTGACTTTAGAGCAGTACAACTCTCTATAGACTATGAGTTGTTCTGAGGGAGTTACTGCTAACCATACAACCCCAGTGAATGAACCATAACCGTAGTCACACGCTCTGAACTTAGTCCACGAGTCAGGTATCTCAAAGGGTTCAACAACGTGTATATTCCTGTTGAACTCAGGAAACGCTGCACCTTCGTTAACGTCCCAGTTACCCTCAAGTAGTTGTTTCTTTTGATGCTCAGGTAACGACAGAAGCATTGCTTCATAGTCGCCACTCTCAGCTAGGTGAGGGTTATCGAATAGACTAGCAGGTATAAACCTACGCTTAAATAAAGGCTCACCCGCTCTGCTGTGACCGTTAGGGTACGCTAGGGTTTCACCTGTCTCAATGTCTGTAGCCCAGAAAGGGGTGTTAGACGGGGCTGGATCAATAAACATCTTCTTGACCCAAGAGTGTCCTGGCCCTCCTGGGTTAGTTGTAGCCCTCATGTAGAGGCCTAACTCTTTGGAACTACTACGTAATCTTGAGCGCATATAATTCCACCCATAGGGTGACTGCCATTGAGTTAGCTCGTCGAATGCTACGTAGTTAAACGCCTGCCCTTGGTAGCGCATGACGTCTGTGTCTTTGTCGAGGTAGGACATCCAAAGACGTCCCCCTCTAGGAGTGGTCCACTGAGATTTACGTTCCGACCACTTTATACCGGGTATAGCTTTAGGGTACAGGTCTTGGCTTTTCTGTATTAGTTCCCTAAGTTCTTCTGTTGTGTGACGTACAAGTAAGCCACTAAAGTCTGGGTTATTCAAGTCACGTAGTGGATCTGCTAGCGTGGCGTAACTCTTACCTCCACCCGCTGCCCCACCATATAGTACTTCTCTCTCACTAGACGCTAGATATTGTGTCTGTGGCCCTGGGTTGGGCTGGAATACTACTTCCTGTGCAACTAGAGGATCAAACTCTGCTGGTTTAACTTGAGCGGGTACTGTCTTCTTCTTCTTCGTAGGTGTAGTAACCGAGTCTTTCTTTTTCGAGGATCTCGTACTGCCTGAGCGCTTTTTCGAGCCGCTGGGCAAGCTTGCGTTTAATTGAAGCAAGTGACTTACGTTTTCTTTCGACATCTATACGCTTTTTCAACCCCATGTGTGATATGTATCTACCTGACTGTGTGGACAGCCACGCACTAACTTCCCTGTAACTATACTGCTTTAGGTGCTTCTTTGCAAGTACTAAAAGCTCTAATTCTTTAGTTATAGGTTTTAGCCAGTCATTATCCTCTGGGTCTATCTCATAACCGAAAGGGACTTGGGTAGATACTCGTGGGATTCTCTCCCATCTCTTTACTTTAAAGTCGGGCTTAGGCAACATCCAGTAGCCTATACTCTCTCGTTCTTTAGTTTTAGTTACTCGTTTCATCTTGCTCTTTAGGCGGTAGAATGAATAAGCCACCTGACGCTTTTACTTCTACTCGCTCTGTCTTTACAATGCCTGCACGATCAAGTACTTCTTTGGCTGCAGACATCTTCTCTTTCACGCCAAGCTCTGTAGGATCTACAAGAGCCTGACCGAAAGCTACAGCTGCCTTAGGACCAATACGTGCCATGTACGTCTTAGTACCGTCAAAGATCTCATCCTTAAGAGAATCAATGATAAGTCTTGTAGGAGTGTTATCACTGTAGCCAGCAAGCTTCTTAGCTTTCACTACGTCACCGCCAGCCTCATCGAAGAGTACCTCTAAGAACTTAACTTGATTCTCTGTAAGTTGTCGTGCCATTACACTGCTTTCTTATGTTTGACTATCTGTACCGTAGAACCGTTGTTTAATTTCACCACGGGTAATACCGATGTCTTTTAGTTGTTTGTCACTCATGTTGTTAAGTAACCAGAAGTCAGCTCTCATCTGCTGTGCTTTTGCAAGTGAAGTACCAATAGAAGCAAGGAACTTAGTCACTGCTTTAAAGGTACGTTTGATTGAGGTAGTTACTGCAATTTTAAACTGGCTTGGGTAGTCGTATGTTAAGTACATTATGTAGTCTCCTGTGTTATGCCGTTCTTGGCATGTACAGTTATACTACAAAACAGTCTAATATAGAACTGCTATGTTGGAATACCCGTTATGATATAGGAGTATAAATCTCTTCACCTGACATAGTAACGTGATGAGTCCCTGCTGTCTCAGCAAAGCATTGTAGCTTATCTCCTGGCATCAACGCAATATAAGCACCGCCCTGCACTACTTCCTCCATAGTATTAGCGGGAGATGCAAAGTGGTCTACAATGTAGTGATGCGTAGTCGTAGCAGCCTCATACCAGTACACGCTAATCTTTTTGTTGTTAGCTGTACTGTTAGATAAGTGTAGGAACTTAACTAAGCATACAAAGTTGTTAGGGCATACATACAAGTCATCAGGGGATGATGAGCTAGTAGATGAAACATCCACAGACTTCGTAACGTACTTGACTGTTGAGGAGTTAGACATTACTTTTTAATAACCTTCTTAGCCGTTTTAACTACCCAAGCTTCATTCACATCAGGAGTACTGGGGTCATCAGCAATGAAATGTCCATCCGCATCACGTGCTCGCACCACTTCAAGAGTTTTATCCTGTTTTACCTCTACCTTCTTAGCTTTCTTTTTAGCGGGTTTCGCTTTAGGTGAAGGTGAAGCATCAGCTGTACGACAGATTTCAGTAACATTAGAGTCTTTGCTCTGCACGTTACCGTAGTTGTCTTCACCTGCAGACTGGTTTCCCATAGCGTCCCAAACGTACCCGTGCTCATCTACAGTGTAGCCAGCAGCCTCAAGGGCTTCTTTATACTTGTGGTAATACTTCATTAGGTAGTCTTCTTCATAGGACGTTCTGCTGGCATCGAAGCACCACACATGCCACCCTTGTTGTAGCCCATCTTCTTCTTAGTCATACCACCCTTCATGTAACCCATCTTCTTAGCTACTTCAGGTGCTTCTTTCTTAAGAGCCTTCATACCTTTGTTCATCATAATCGTAATCCTTTGTAGGTTAAGTTCTATACTTAGCTGTCTTCTTAGCTATCTTCTTTGGCTGGGCTACAAATTGTTTACCTGCCTTAGTACCTTTACGCTTGGCTGCACTTGTAGCTTTATACTCTGCAGGAGATAAGGCATCCCTAGCTTTCTTAGGGAGGTAACGCTCACCTGTAGCTTTCTTACCTTGAGTAGAGGGCTTACCTGACTTAGTACCCCACTTCTCGTTGCCCCACTTCTTAAGACTTTTTTGACTTTTTGCTAGCGCCATCTGCTTTAGCCTTTGCTGTTTTACTCAGATCTTTGTAGTGATAAAGCTTCTTAGCTGTCTTAGACATACGAGCGCCTGTCATAACAGTGCCATCTGAATGCTTGTGAGTTTTACCTGTGTAGAGAGTACCATCCCTAAGGTAATGCTTAACGCCCTTCATTACTTGTATCCTCCACCCTTAGCTTTATACTGCTTAGCTACCATCTGAGCCTTACGTGCTGACCACTGACCGGGCTTACCACCCTTACTGCCAGCCTTTACTTTAGCTACGAGGTTCTTACGCATGGTAGGCTTAGTGTAGTTACCTGCTGCATTTACTGTTGACTTAGCCATTAGGCTTCCTCTCCTATCTTAAAGCACCCCCACTTAGAGTAAGCACCTCTACTTGCTACCAAGTCAGACACTGTTTTAGCTTCTATCTTACAGGATTGCTCACTAGTAAAAAGCTTATCATTCTTTGCCGTAACTTGACAAGAAGAAACATCAGGCTGAGTACATATCATTACTATAGCCAACCACATACTACCAAGCCTTACAGGACCAGTAACGTGCAGTGAACTTATCTGTAGCTGTATCACAACTGTGTCTAGCTCTGAAGTTCTTACGGCGCTCTGGGTTGTCCTTCTTAATAGACATGTTAGGGTCACCGAACCGTACAACCTTTACTTGGTCACCCTTCTTAGCTAAGACAGCACTCTTCTTAGACCCACCTGGAGTCTTCTTAGGTTTGTTGTAACCAGGGTATGTCTCACCCCGGTACTTCAACTTACCACTAGGTAAACGCTCTACGTCTTTAGTTGTAGCCATATCACATCAACTCAAAATGAGGGCCGTCAATAAAGGGTCTGCGCCCTTGACTACGGCGTAAATCTACATAAGCCATCATAGCATCTTCAGCTGAGCTTGGGTAACTACGAATGTCACCCTCTGACCAAGCTGCACCCCACTTGATAGCTACACCAAGTTCCTTAGCTGCCTCTTTCATTGCATCACAGAGGTCATCGTATACGTTCAACTCCCAGCAGCCCTTGCCATCCACGTAAGCCATAAGGTCTACTGCACGTCCTTCTAGGTGTTTAGACTTCATAGTCTGGGACTTACCTGCAGCTACAAGCTTCTCTTGCTCTTCTACTGTACGCATACCGTACACTACACCGAAGTCTACCTTGGTTAGTTCAATAGCTCGTTTGACTACAGACACAAGGCTTTCATCTACGCCTTCCATCTTAGCTAAGCTACGACTTGATAGTTTAAATGCCATTACTTCTTCCCTGTGAAAAACTTAGATACGGATCTCATACCAATGCTAGCACTAACGATACCACCTAAGGAGTACTGATACCACGTAGGCATAGACTCTAAGGCAGTAAAGCCAGCCTGTACAATAGAGTTACCCCACTCACCACAGAAAGCTAAGATAAGAGGGATACTAAATAGTAAAGTAATCCACTCATCCTTCCAGCTATTCTTGGTGCTGTCCATTGCAGCTATATCCCAGTCAAGCTCACCAGTAGCTTGCTTAACTCGTATCTCTGCATTAGCTTTAGAGACTGCTACCTTACCATCAAGATAAGTAGAAGCTAAGCCACCGACTGCACCTATAATCTGACCTATCATTTGTTATAACTCTCCTCGTGTACTACACGTGTAGGGGTTACAGTAGTCTTAGACTCTTTGCCCATCCAGATGCCGAAGCAACCAGTTAAAGCACCCATACAGACTGATACAAGGCCTGACTGTGCTACGCTTGGATCTGGTAGTGACATAAACCAATGTACTGCTTGGTAAGTCAATACAGTAACCGCAAGCATCATAAGCCTGGGTAGTACCTTCCAATCGTCTAACACTGTCTTAGCCACGGCAATACTCTCGCTCTCTATCTGGGTCTAACACTTCATTACGACTCAAGTGACCCTCTAAGTACATCGCTCGTTCTACGTGATCAAGTGTGTACCACACACCTGTATCGTTATGAATAGCAGTACGGACATAGAATACGTCAGACTTAGGTATGTGTACTTGACGTAATCTACGGGAGTCATTGTCAGCTAAAGCTAAATAGAACTCAGTTAACACATCCTCTGATGCATATAGTTTTACTTGTTTTTTCATAGGAGTCAAGTACTTTATTACGCTACAAGTGATAATAGTTACAAGTGTTATAGTATAACTATGTAGTTCTAACTACCATATATTACTTTATATGTAGTTATATTATAAGGTAGTTATACTATATCTAAGTTTAAACTACTTATTAAGTAATGATAGTATAGTTTAACTATTGTGTCAAGCTATTTTCTTAAGTTCAAACTACTATAGTTATACTATATCTAAGTTTTATTACTAAATAGTTTAACTATAACCCCCTTACCCCCTATACTCCCCAAGTTATACATAAAACAGGGGAGCTTGTCAAGCCGATAAACTTGTAGTCGAGGCTAAATAGTTCAGAAGTGTTGCAATAAAAGCACACATATACTAGTGTTACAATATAACGTCCTTCTTTAGAGCGGTATACGGGAGAGGTTGTGCGTGTAGGGGTACATATAGGTCGTTTCAAAATCCCCGTGTGTTGCAGAGTACATATATACGTAACGTATAGGGGTGGGGTGGCCCATGCGCCCCCTACTCACGCAAGGGTAGGTGCGTTTGTGGGCATCATGCGAGGCTATGTCCTTGGAATGTAATGCTTTTTATAGTTATTGAGTATGTCACGCAGGGGTTTTTCCCATGTTTTCACGGGCTTACAGGCGAGCGTGCGCAATGCAGGCATTCATGCATGTAATACCCCTACCCCCCTGTAGCACTCGCACACAAGTACACCCCCACCCCTAACGCATCACGCATACGCCTAACGCTCAGGCAGCCACATCATGCAGGCACTCAGGCGCATCACGCAGGCATCACACGAGGCAGTTTTGCTGATTCGTTCCACTCCCTCCAAGTGATTCGTTTTGCCCTAATCCCTACCCTCGGACCGTCCGAAACTAAGATCTACCCTAAAGGGTAAAAAAAGTGTTTGACACTCTCGGCGTTATCGTTCAGAAATAATGTCATCAACCGGCAATCAAGCCACAACCCGAAAGGATCTACCCAATGACAAACGCAATCGCAAAAACACATATCGACACAACGGTCACATTCGACGGTCAGACACACTCATTCAGCCAAGCCTGTGATCATGTAGCTCACATGTTTGACAAGCGGGATGACACGGCTGAGCTTGTGCTCTTGCAAACCCGTGACATTGGCGAATGGCTGCTCACACTCCGCAGCGTATACAAATCAGACAAACAATACGGTGCCGCTATCAAAGCCACACCTTTAGGTAAGCGCTCTATGCAGGATCGTAATGACGCCATGTTTGTTGCCTCCAATTGGGACAAGGTAGCAAAGCTAAACAAAAACGGTGAGCTTAACTCCCTCGGTGCCTCAGCGGTTCGGAAGCGGGTCAAGAAAGCAAGCGCCGCTGGCAATACATCCAAGGGCAAGGGCAAGCCTACAGAGGCACAGCCTGAGCAAGTGACACCTGAGGCAATGGCTCAAGAGGTCATGCAGAAGCTCAGCGAAGCTGGTATCAGTGTCGCCGCATTCCGCAAGGCATTCAACGCCGCAGCGAAGGCCTCAGCCTAAGCGGGGCAGGGCAGGGGCTTCCTTCGGGGAGCCTCTTTGCTTTTCAGTTTCTACCCTCGGACCGTCCGACACTAAACCACAAAGGGACAACGTAATGACACGCAAAAGAGAACAACGCTATAATCTAATCTTCAAAGTAACAATGACGCTCAACGTGCTATGCCTGATAGGCTTAGGCTATTTCTTTGGCTATGCGGTAGGGCAGGGCTTGCTATGAGATACATGTCCAAGCGCAAACGTATGAGGCTGCGCCCCGATAAATATCTATGGCATCACGCATCGCAATGGTTCAGCACCTCAAAATGGGGTGTTGACAATCGTTCTGCTATGGGGTCTTCTATATATACGCAAGAGATTGATGGCAATTCAGTTTCTACCCTCGGATCGTCCGAGACTAAACCTAGAAAGGAATAAGCATATGGCATACGTTATTGAAAACCCAGGGCGCCCTGAGGTACAGGCTATATTCGTTAAGGCTGCGCTTAAGATGGTACGCATAGGCCTCAAGCCTGCCCGTCACCTGACCAAGTCTAAGCTGATGGCTAAGGCTGGTGAGATTAGTGGCGTTAAGTACAAAAGAAATGAGATTGACAAAGCCATAGAAGATATGGATGCTATCATTAAGGCTAACATAAATGCTGAAACTCTACTCTCGGACCGTCCGTGACTAGAACTTATAGGAGACTTCACAATGTATCAACGTGACTGCACAACAATCACACAACACGCCATGTCTACACCTGATGGGTTGTATGACATAGTTGAATTTACTTTATGCACCATCAATATGCCCCTCTCCCGTGTCATACAACAACGTGTGTCTATCAGGGCTGAGGGTGTACAATCTAAATGGGTGTCATCCACCAAGGCGCTGGGCATAGAGTACGCTAAGGCTAACGCCCAGCGCTTGCATCAAGAGATCAACGCTATCGCTCAGCAGTATGGCAAGGACACTATTGATGGTGCGCAAGAGGCTGTCGATTTGTTTGTGGCTATTCCGTCTATCGGTATGGTGAAGGCTGGCTTCATTGCACAAATGTGTGGCTTCGAGGTGGCTTGCCTAGATAGGCACAACATCCGTATGCTTGGCTTGCCAGAGACTGCCCTACTCTTGAACAAGAAGGTCAAGCCTGAGCTACGCCGCTCTAAGATCCGCAGCTACGTCAAGCTATGCCGCCGCAAGGGCGCTGAGTATTGGTGGAATACATGGTGCAACTATGTAGCTGAGAAGGGTGGCATGAATAAGTCCTTGCCAACTGGTGATGCTGTCTCTAAGTATCATGTAGCAGCAGTAATTATGGGAGAGTAACTATGCAAACTATCATCACAAAATATCTACCTGCAACAAACACGCTGGGTTCACGCATCAAAGCTATGACATCCAGCGGTCACAAAGGTTCCACCTACACTGTTGGGTGGGATCACAGCTTGAACGTAGAAGGTAACCACACACATGCAGCGCAGCTGTTACTCAATAAGCTAGGCTGGCAGGGTAAGTGGAGAATGGGTGGCTTGACATCTGGCTTTGTGTTCGTTAACACTGAAGCTCATTACATGCCACTGATAACTGCATGGATGTCAGCTATATCAGATGCACAACCTAAAGAAGGAGAGTAACTATGAGAGTAGAAGTATACTTCAACCTGCACAAAAAACTATTCAGTGTGCGTGACTGCCATACAGGGCGTGTGATCAAGCACACCAATGATGTCACCATATACAATCCTAAGTTTGTAGTGCGTAAGGCTGGGCGTTTACGGGTACTGCGTGAACGTAAGAAGAACGTACATGCTTTCGTTAGAGGTGAGCTTATGGGCTACGAAGACATGTCATACTCACCTGAGTTGTACACAGATGTAACGTACAACCCATACAAGTATAGTAGCTTCGTAAATAAACACTCTGAAGAGACTGTTGACAATGCACAGATAGCTGTGCTATCAACTAACTCTGATGAAGGTACAACTATGAGGGCTTTACTATGATGACAGAAGTAGACGAAGACACTCGCTATCTATGCGAGAACGTAAATGGTGAGTGGCACTTGATTACTGCCACCACCTCTGAGTATAGTGGCAAGCTCATGCTAGGTATACTTGAGAGTACATACCCTATGGCTTGGTTCGATCTACTCTCGGACCGTCCGATGGTAAGACTTGATGAGGTTGACTATGAGACATTCTATGCTTATAGGTTAGACCTACTACGGCCTACCAAGAAACCCAAGGCTAAGCTAATTGTAATTGATGGAGGTAAAGACAATGACAACTAAGAACCTACTAGGTAAGTCCCGCCCACAAGATAAACCATACGCTGTATTCAAAGGGTATGGCCCCTTTGGTGAGACAGAGATGCGCTTACTCAAGACCTACCAACGTCCCGACAAAGAGAAGTCTAACAAGTATGCACGTTGGTTCGTTGCAGTTAAGACAGACATGACGTATGGTTCCTTTGAGCTAGGCGATAGCTACATCAGTGAGGCTACCTATGGGTTGACCTTGACATGGGCTGACCCCTTGTATAAAGAACAGTACTGGGATAGTAACTACACCAAGGTAGATACTGATACCTTTACGCAAGAAGACGCAGACCTATTGCAACAACTAGGATTATAACGCTATGACTAATGCACTTAACTTGAAGATCCTTTCTATGTGTGAGAAGATCTTACCTGACACCAAGATGAAGAACAACAAAGAACTAATATCCTTACTATCAGAAATTCGCAACCAACTGGAGACTAAATAATATGTTCGTATGTATCGCAACCAAACCGCTCAACGATGGCACTCGAGGCTTCCGCTTCAACCTTGTAGGCTTCAAAGGTCTGACCCGTAAGCGTCAGTCTAAGAAGCGCTACGGTGTACAGCGTGGCTCTTGCATGACAGCCTTGCACCTTGGCAAGCGCAGCGTGTACCTTGAGAAGACACTCAACAAGCTAGGCTCACGCCGTGTACGTCACTTCGCTGGCTAACTTAGTGGGGCTTCGGCCCCGCCTTACTTCATAGGAGAGTAATACAATGACTAATAAGACAATCAAAACAGAACTAACCCGTGACGAAGTACTTAAACTACTGGAAGTATACACCTGTATGGACAGCATGGTAGATGATACATTGGAGATGATGGATGTGCGGATGACACAACTCAGTGACCTGCGTGATAAGGCATACACATTAAAACATATGTTTGACTTCCGTCCTACTGTAGATGATGATGGTAATCCTAACCACTGGAAACCATGCGTACTACCTGATGATCCTACCGCATGGTACTACGAGAAAGGAGAATAACTATGACCCAGGAAGAACGAGACCTATTCATTGCAGAGCACTTGCTCCCTATCAATGAGGAGTATAACCGTGTGTCTAAGGCAGTGGATGACTATGAGTGGGAGGGTGAGTACTTGATGGCTGACTTCCACCGTGAAGAGCTACGCCACATTGACGCACTCAAAGCAGAGGGGGATCTATATGTTCCACGTTTTTAAAGGTGCAGCTATGATAGTAATTGCGCTTGTAGTTGTTGGAGTTGGGACAGGAGTATTATGAATGAGGAAGATCCGCATGATGATGTCACGGGTTGGGTTGGTAAACTACCTGTGTCGAGTGACACTGGCGATGAGCATCCTAGTGAACGTGTTGCTAGGAGGCCACAGTTACCAGACAATCGCAGCAAGAAACCTACAGAGGATGCGTGATAATAAGTTAAACTTGGTTTGGCTACTTGACTTTATCTACGGAGATTGTCATAGTGTTAAACTCTGGATAGATTGGAGAGGTAGGAGATGATTGTAATGCGACACAACAAGGTAGACCTTAAGCCTAACACTAAGCTACGTGATGCTGTGTCGCAGTACACCCGTAGTTCTAAGTTCGCTCAACTATCGGGTGCAGTACAGGCTAAGTATGACAGTACACTACAGCGTGTGTGTTCTACCAAGGTACAGAACGGCGCTGAGTTAGGTAACATCAAGCTGTCTGACATCAGGTTCAAGCACGTAACGTATGCCTACGATAGGTGGACTGATAACAATGGCCCATCTGCGGCTAACTATATGGCTACATGCCTGAGCATCGTACTCAACACAGCTATACGTCACGAAGCTATACTGGCTAACCCTGTGTCACAGCTACAGCGTAAGACAGAGAAGCCTCGCAGAGTTAAGTGGGCCAAGGATGACGTCAAGTCTTTCCTTACTACGGCATACTCTGAGTGGCGCTGGCGTAGCATAGGCTTGATACTACACATGGCATACGAGTGGGGTCAACGCATAGGTGACATGCGCCTACTCAAGTGGGAGGACATTGACTTTGATGCACAGCGTGTTGACATCACACAGTCTAAGCGTGGCGCTGAGGTACACCTACCCATACCAGATGAACTGTTAGCTATGCTTGAGGCACAGCGTGTAGACTTTGGCTTCCAGGCTTATGTAGCACCACGGGTCAAGCCTAACCACAGTGGGTACAGCCCTTACACTGCCATTGAGATACACACACAGGTCAACAACATAAAAGCTAAGGCTGGCCTTGACCCTAAGCTACAAGCTAGAGACCTACGCCGTACTGCTATCACTGAGATGGCTGAGGCAGGGGTGGATCTTGTAGGTATCATGCAGGTAAGTGGACACCAGAACCCTAACAGTGTTAAGCCTTACCTAGTCAATACATTCAGTGGTGCATCAGCTGCACTATCAAAGAGGAAGGGTAACTAATGAAAACCTGTAGCATATGTAGAGTAGAGAAACCTCTGACGGATTTCTTTAAGCGTAAACAGAACAAGGTTGACGGTAGAAAGTCCTACTGTAAGCCATGCAATAAAGTGTATGACGCTACTAAACGTGAAGAGAACCTAGAAGTATTCAAGGCTAGATGTAATGACTGGAAGAGCCGTAACAAAGACTATCGCCGTGCATATGATACTATGTACAAAGGTAAAACTAAAAAACAGATACCTCTATTTCTACGGGGGTGTACTGTAGAAGAGAAGAGGATCAAAGACATATTTAAACTAAAGGGTTTGATGTCAGTAATCACAGGTGTACCACATCAAGTAGATCATATGTGGCCCTTAGCGGATGGTGGTCCACACTGGAGCGGTAACATGCAGATACTCACAGCTACTGAGAATAGAAAGAAGTGGGCTACTGTTGACCCTGAGGTCAAGCGTAATATACAGAAGTCTCTTGAGGAGGAGAGGTTAGCATATGAACATACGTGATTACCTAGATGGACTAGACATAGGTGACGGTGACTCAGTGCGTATGGACTGCCCATCGTGCCGCTCACGTAACACCTTCTCGTGCTTCAAGGATGGCGGTGACTACGTGTACAACTGCTTCAAGCTAAGCTGTGGTTTGCGTGGCGCATACAGTACTAACATGACAGCTGCAGAGATTAAGTTACGCATGAGTAAGACAGAACCTAGTAAGAACAAAGAGATACAAGCACTAGTTTATCCAGAATATGTAGTGCAGCCTACCTCAGATCACGTTTTGTTACAGAGCTTTATCGCTAAGTATGACCTGCAACATGAGGGTTTGATGTACGATGTGAAGGATAGACGGGCAGTGTTTCCTATACACTACAAGGGTAAACTCATTGATGCTGTAGGCCGTGCGCTTGATGGTGCTATACCTAAGTGGTATCGCTACAGTGGCAAGGCTGACTACTTCACTAAGCGTACCAACTCCAAGGCTGATGTGGCTGTGGTAGTTGAGGATGTCATCAGTGCGATAAAAGTATCACACTTTATGCCCAGCGCAGTAGGGTTTGCTATCCTTGGTACATCTATAGGTGTGACAATTATGCAACAGCTAGGACAATTCAGTAAGGTGATCGTAGCGTTAGACAGGGACGCAGTACACAAGACCTTGCAATACAAACGAGAGGTAGAGCTTTGGACAGGCTTACCCACCAAGGCTTTACTACTTGACGATGACATCAAGTATGGTGTACAAGAGGATATAATTAGACTTAAGGAGATGGTACTATGAACACAATATGGTTACTAGTATGGTTTGTCTTTGTACCTGAGATGGGCATAGAGTATTACCACTTAGGTACATATGAGAACGAGACCTTCTGTGCTACTGCACTCAGAGATGCAGCAGTTATGGTCAACGATAAGAATGAAACAGTAGAATGTATTGGGGTACAGGTAGATGATTAGAGCAACCTATATTGACCACATGGGTAGTGACTTAACTGTAGCTAACGCTGCCCGTGTATCCTTTGGCAAGACCAGCGAGATGGAAGACGATCCGTGGGGGCCACCAAAGCTAAAGAAGAAAGACGATAAGCTGATACGTTACCTCGCCAAGCACAAGCACATCAGCCCCTTTGGTCACTGCTTTGCCAGCTTCCACGTTAAGGCTCCGATCTTCGTGGCACGGCAGCTAGTCAAGCATAAGTTCCTACGCTGGAATGAGATAAGCCGTAGGTATGTCGATGATGAGCCTGAGTTCTATGAGCCTTCAGTGTGGCGTGGACGCAGTGCCGACAAGAAGCAGGGTAGTGACGGTGTTGTAAATGTAGTATTAGATCAAGAGGTACAGTGGCACAGGCAGCTTTCTACCTACAAGACTTTACTGTTTGAGGGTGTAGCCCCTGAGCAAGCACGTATGGTACTGCCACAGTCTACTATGACTGAGTGGTACTGGTCAGGTAGTCTTGATGCCTTCGCTGACATGTGTCGCTTACGTTGTGCCAGTGACACACAATACGAGACAAGGTTAGTCGCAGATAACATTAGTAATACAATGTCTGAGTTGTTCCCTGTATCTTGGGATGCACTGACGGAGGATGGTGATGACTAAACTGTATGACTTAGAGCCAATGATCTTGGACTGTTGGCGTGTATGTAATGACCTTGAGACAGTGTTCAAACAGATAGGTGATGGTGAGCGTGAGCCTACGCATGACGAGATGATGAACTCCTTGATGGGTATGCAGCAACTATACGAGTGGAAGTTTGAACAGTTGTTCTTTAAGTACGAGGAGATATGCCGTGACAGACAATGAGTGGCCCTTAGAGGCAGACTTCACAGACATTAGACCTATGACACCTGAAGAACGTAAGGCTGCACAGGAACGTGACGCAAAGAATGGTAAGAGCAATGATAAAGAGTGAATGGAATAGGCTACTAGCAGAAGAGCAAGCACACAAGGATAGCGTAATGAGAGATCACGAGTTTAGTGACACAGTATTAGCAGAACATACATCAGACATCGTGAATGAGCCTAAGCACTATGCACGGTGGGACATTGAGCCTATCACGTACATCATGCGTAATGGCTTTGACTTCTGGCGTGGCAACATTATTAAGTACGCCAGTCGTGCAGGCTACAAGATGTACGAGGGTAAGACGCAGGTGGAAAGCGAGATCATTGACTTGGAGAAAGTCCAACGCTATTGTCAGATGCGTATCAACCAACTAAACGGAGAGGAGAAGTTATGATACCTGTAGGTCAACTAAGATTGTTACTCACTAAGGCTGGGCTAGAGTATGTTATCACTCGTGTTGAGGGTAACGTAGCACACGTTAATATCCTAGTAGATGGGGAGTTAAATGTACAGCGTTGAGTTTGAGCATGACATTGCTATCGTTACTAGTATAGATGAGCATGATGAGTATGAGGACTTGGAGGTGGTGCTTGCTGATGAGGGTACGGTATACCTCAGGCAGTATGACGAATCATACAAGAGCTATCAGCTTATCGTAATATCGTATCAACAATTACTAGACTTAATTACCTCACTAGATCAGACAGAAGGTATGTTTAAGCTACAACCTATAAAGGGAACACGATGATAGAGTACATTTACGGAGCAGCTACTATGTATGCATTGGGTGCTATCCTTATGCTTAACGTAACAGATCCAGCTGATCCCCAAAGACCTAACGCACACATATGGTTCTCATTGGGTTGGCCCTTGGCAGCTATCGTATCTATATACGAGTTACTTCGTTATGGATCAAGAGAGGACGATTAATATGACAGAGACTGCACTACTACGTAACCTAATGGACAAAGAGTTCTACGATAATCACAAGGGTATGCGTTGCCCTGATGCACTGTTCACCAAGGACATGCGTAAGATTAAGCAGGCTCTTGATCAGGCTATGGTGTTGTACGACAAGAGCATCACACCCTCTGAACTAGAGGCGCTGTTCTTTACAGCTAACCGCACAATGACTACAGCTAACAAGGAAGCATACTCTCACCTGTTTAAGCGCATTGAGGGTGAGTCACCTATGCATGAGGAGATTGCTACTGAGGTACTGTCTCGCTTGTTCCAGCAACACGTAGGTGAGTTGGTAACTAACTTAGGGTTTAACTATGTTAACGGAGAGGAGAACAACCTAGAGAAGTTACGCAAGCTAGTCGAGGATTACAAGGATGACTTCACCCCTAACCTCAACATCCAGTTCGAGGACATTGAGTTAGACACCATACTTGAGGGTATCCAGATAGAGACACAATGGAAGATGAACATCCCTAGTCTACGTGAGCGTGTCGAGGGTATCAGTGGAGGTCACTTAGTTATGGTAGGAGCACGGCCTAACACAGGCAAGACTACCTTCCATGCGTCCCTCATTGCATCGCCCAATGGCTTCGCTCATCAGGGTGCTAAGTGTTTGATCCTCACTAACGAGGAGAAGGCTGTGCGTGTAGCTGCACGTTACGTCCAAGCTTCCTCTGGTATGAACATCAAGCAGATCACTGAGAACAAAGCACTGGCCCTGTCTCGTTACACTAAGGTCAAGCAGCAGATCCAACTAAAGGACAGTACAGGTAAGGACATGGCTTGGGTTGAGGCTGTAGTTAAGAGCTACAAGCCTGACATAGTAGTACTAGACATGGGTGACAAGTTCGCTAGCCGTACCTCTGATAAGTCGGATGTGTATCTAAAGGATGCAGCTATACATGCACGTAACATCGCTAAGATTTACAACTGTGCAGTGATATGGATGTCACAACTTAGCGCTGACGCTGAGGGTGTAGTGCAACCCAACATGTCTATGATGGAGGGCAGTAAGACAGGCAAGGCAGCAGAGGCAGACCTGATGGTACTGATCTCTAAGAACCGCCAAGTCGAGGGTGTAGATGAAGAAGAGGACTTGACACGCTACTTAACTATAGCTAAGAACAAGCTAGATGGTGGGTGGCATGGACGTATTACTTGTGAACTGGATGGCGACATAGCACAGTACACAGCTTAGGAGGGATGATGAGAACAGTATTAGACGTAGAGAACAACACTACTAAACGAGAGGGTAAGAACTTGCTAGACCCTTGGGAGCCAGGTAACTTCTTGGTTCAAGTGGGTACTCTCAATGTAGACAAGACTGATGAGGAGCACATACTTACCTTCGATCATAAGGAGAAGAAGGACACAGGCGGTGGGGCTGCGTTTGTACTACAGGCTGTACTGGATGAGACTTCTCTTTTGATTGTACACAATGCACGGCACGACTTACCTTGGTTGTGGGAGGCAGGCTTTGCGTATGATGGTGAGGTGTATGACACTATGATTGGTGAGTACATTTTACTGCGTGGTGTCACTAGGGGCTTAGGCTTAGGGTATTGCGCTGAGGTACGTGACCTACCATCACGTAAGACTGATGTGCTTAAGGACTACTACAAGAAAGGATACAACACAGATGAGATACCTCTAGCTGAACTACAGGGCTACCTAAAGTGTGACTTAAATGTCACACGTGAGTTGTTCCTTGCACAAGAGGAGGACTTCGCTAAGCCTGAGAGCCAGTCAATGCTAAAGGTGCGAGACATAAGCATGAAGGTTGCAGTTACCCTGTGTAAGATGTACCAGCGTGGGTTCAAGGTGGATCGTAATGCACTGGATGAGGTACGAAAAGAGTTTGAGGATGAGAAGGTACAGCTAGAGACACGCCTTAACATGCATGTGCGTAAGCTTATGGGTGATACGCCTATCAATATCAACTCACCAGAGCAGATGTCCAATGTGATCTACAGTAAGAAGCCTAAGACTAAGAAGGAATGGGTAGAGCTATTCGATCACGTTAACAGTAAGGATCAGTACACGTCTACAGTAAATGTTAACACTGATCGTATCTTCAAGACGCAAGCCTATACGTGTGAGACTTGTGAGGGTACAGGTAAGACATATCGTATCAAGAAGGATGGCACTAAGTATGCAAGACCTAACAAGTGCAAGGACTGTGAAGCTAGAGGGTATCGTTTGAAACAGCTTAACCAATTGGCTGGGCTTGGTTTCTCTGCGCCTAACAAGGATTGGGTGAGTGCTAATGGTTTCTCTACGTCTAAGTCTAACCTAGAGATACTCATTGCTACAGCTAAGAGTAAGGCTAAGTATGATGCAATAGAGTTTCTAACTAACTACCGTAGGCACAACGCTGTAGGTAGTTACCTCTCTAACTTCGTTGAGGGTATTGACTTGTTCACTAAGTCTGATGGACTACTGCACGTTGACCTGTCTCAAACGACTACAAAAACAGGGCGCTTCTCTGGGCGTAACCCTAACATGCAGAACATGCCACGTGGCGGTACTTTCCCAGTTAAGAAAGTGTTTGTATCTCGCTGGGAGGGCGGCTATATTATGGAGGCTGACTTCGCCCAGCTTGAGTTTAGAACGGCAGCGTTCCTGGCTCAGGATGAGGTAGCCATGCAGGAGATTGACGATGGTGTAGACGTACATGCTTACACTGCTAAGGTTATCACTCTTGCAGGTCAGCCTACCACCCGACAGGAAGCAAAGGAACACACGTTTGCACCCCTTTTCGGGGCTACAGGGTTTGGTAGAGGTACAGCTGTCAAGGCTTACTATGAGCACTTCACTCAGAAGTACAGGGGCGTAGCTAATTGGCATAAGAAACTAGGCAAGGAAGCAATTACCCTACTAAAGATCACTAACGTAAGTGGTAGGCAGTATGCCTTTCCTGACGTACACCGCAGAGAGAATGGCAGCATAAGCCACATGACTAACATCAAGAACTACCCAGTACAGGGCTTCGCTACAGGTGATGTAGTACCCGTGGTACTGATGGAGTTAGAGGAGAGGCTCAAGCCTTTGCAGTCATGCTTGGTTAATACTGTACACGACTCAGCAGTTATAGATATACACCCAAAGGAGAAGGACTATGTGATTGCTATCATACACAGTATGAACGAAGATCTAACTCGTATCATAGCTGAGGCTTATGATGTCGAGATGAATGTACCACTACTATTAGAAGCTAAGATCGGGCCGAATTGGCTTGACACAGTAGACGTATAGTGCTATAACTAACTCTCTTTCAACCCGTACACAGAAAGGTTCTTGTACAATGACTAGCACAGAAGTAACACTAACAACTGACGGACGTTCTATCGCTGAGATGATGGGACTATCCAAGAACTCTAGCGGTAAGCGATCCATGCTTGCACGGTTCAGTCAGATCCATAGCCCATTGAAGGGTGACATGGAGATCAACGGCAAGGCTGTACGAGTAGACGTAGTACCAGCTGGTGCATACAAACTCTTACAGTCGGACGATAAGGTAGCATATGCTGTCTCACCTAAGATCCGCATCTATGCCCAGCGTATGCAGTGGACACGTTGGGACTCTGATGAAAACCTTATGATTAAGACGGTACTCGTTAACAACCTGACGGGTGACCTTAAGGACAACACCGGGGGCTTCAATGCGGGGCGTCCATCTGGTTACGTTGAAGACTTCAAGTCTTTACCTAAGGCTACACAAGAGTTGATGCGCAATACTAAGCGTACCAAGGTTGTGTTCGGTACTGTAGTAATGCAGGGCGCTACTGATGAGCAGGGTAATGCTATTGAGGATGCATCTATCACAGAGCAAGAGATACCCTTTGTGTTGGATGTAAAGAGCCGGGGTAGTATCACGGCAGTAGATGACATTATGAAGTCTATTGATCGTAAGAACTCTCTACCTCTACAGTACTTCCTTAACATGGGTGCAGAGATGCACAGTATGCCTAATGGCAGTGAGTACGCTACCTTCGACATCACTCTGGCTGACAAGGTAGACTTAGTTGAGGCTGACAAGGACATCCTTGATGGGTTTATGGAGTGGATCAGCGGCATGAACAACTACATTAACGACACGCATAACGAGAAGAGTGGTAGCTCTGGCATGTCTGCTAATGAGGAGTCTGTCATCAACGACATCATTGACGTAGAGGTGGCTGACTAATGAATCACGTTGCTGAACTAGCACTACACACATTCCTACAGAAGGCACTTGCTGGTGAGTCTACAGTAGATGAGTCTGTAATCTCTAAGGTAGGTGAAGACGTAGCGGATGCTGTGCGTAAGCAGTTCAGCAGCGGCCCTCGTGATGAGTTTAAGCTTAGGATGTCCAACCTCGGGCGTCCTAAGTGTCAGCTCTGGTACGAAAAGAATGACCCAGAAGATAAGATACCGTTCCCTCCACACTTCCTAATGAACATGATCTTAGGTGATATTGTAGAGGCGGTATTCAAAGGGTTACTTCGGGCTGCTGCTGTAGACTTTACTGACAATGAAAAGGTTGTACTCACCCTGTCTGACGGTACAGAGATTAACGGTGAGTTCGACATGATACTAGACGATAAGGTTGATGACGTTAAGTCTGCCTCACCTTGGTCTTACATGCATAAGTTCTCAGACTTTGAGACCTTAGCTAAGGGTGATGCCTTTGGTTATGTAAGCCAGCTGGTAGGCTATGCTACTGCAGCTAACAAAGATGTTGGTGGCTGGTGGGTAATCAACAAAGCTAACGGTCAGTTCAAGTATGTAGATGCATCATCTGTAGATGTCGATCAGGAGTTAAACAAGATCGAAGATACTGTGTCTTACATCAAAGAGGACAAACCTTTCGAGCGTTGCTTTGAGGCTATCCCTGAGACGTACCGCAAGAAAGCATCAGGTAACTTGAAGCTTGGTGTGTCGTGTGGGTTCTGTGCTTACAAGCATAAGTGCTGGCCTGACCTACAGTCCATACCGTCCCGTGTCTCTACTGCTAAGGAGAAGCCTATCGTAGACTATGTATTTATAGGAGATGAACTTGGTAGTACGGAAGCATAATGCTAACCGATACCGTAGCGGACTAGAGAGAGTTGTAGCTGAGTTCCTGAAGCAAAACAAAAAGAACTTCAGGTATGAAGATCTAAAGATTGAGTGGAAGGATCTCAGGTACAGGACTTATACTCCAGACTTTATCTTAGACAACGGTATCATAGTTGAGACAAAGGGTATCTTTGATAATGAGGACAGGCGTAAGCACTTAGCTGTAAGGGAGCAACACCCAGAGTTAGATATAAGACTAGTGTTTAGTAACGCCAAGGCTAAGTTATACAAAGGATCTAAAACGACATACGCAATGTGGTGTGAGAAGAATGGATTTCTATATTCACATAGGGTAATACCCCCTGACTGGCTTGAAGAGAAGGGTAAGGCAGTTAAGACCAAGCGTATTAAACTTAAGGTAGGGACTTGATGGATAAGAAGTTCAGTGTAACTCTTGTGCTAGCAGTAGATAGGGAGGCTAACTTCTTATCGTCACTAGACGAAGCACATGCAGAAGATGTATATGACTTGATTAAAGATATGTTCTATGACGTTGATGACGTTAGAGTAGACAACTTAATGGTGAAGGAGAGGTTATGATTAACGAGACAGACTTAGAAGCTTGGGGGTACTATAAGGATACTACTACGTATAAAGATATGACACTATCGTCCTATCAAAAGGCAGCTTCTAGTACTGCTATCTACCCTACGCAACATGCTATCACTTACCCTGCGCTGGGCTTAGCTGGTGAGGCAGGGGAAGTAGCCAACAAAGTCAAGAAGATCATACGTGATGGTAAGCTGGACAAGGCTGCACTTAAAGGGGAGATAGGGGATTGCTTGTGGTACATAGCAGCCCTGTGTCGAGACCTCAACATAGACCTGGGTGATGTAGCTAAAGCAAACCTAGAGAAACTACAAGACCGCAAAGCTAGAGGAACCCTTAAAGGGTCAGGAGATACACGATAATGAGCAACCAACTATCAACAGACTATCAAGCATTCATTCACAAGTCTCGTTATGCCAAGTACTTTGATAACAAGGGGCGTGAATCGTATGGTGAAACAGTAGCACGTTACGTAGACAATGTAGTACGCCCTGCAGTTACTGTAGAAGATAGCACAATCAAAGATATTGAGCAGGCTATTCTCAACCAAGACATCATGCCATCTATGAGAGCTATGATGACAGCTGGCCCAGCGCTAGATCGTGACAACACTGCAGGTTACAATTGTAGCTACCTACCCGTAGATGACCCTAAGTCCTTCGATGAGGCCATGTACATCCTCCTCTGCGGTACTGGTGTCGGGTTCTCCGTTGAGCGCCAGTTCGTCAGCAAGCTCCCAGAGGTGCCTGAGTTGTTCGAGAGTGAGTCTGTCGTTGTCGTTAAGGACAGTAAGGAAGGCTGGGCTAAGGGGTTCCGTCAAGTTCTTGCGCTCCTCTGGGCTGGTGAGATCCCTAAGTGGGATGTCTCTCGTGTACGCCCTGCTGGTGCAAGGCTCAAGACGTTTGGCGGTAGAGCGTCAGGCCCAGCGCCTCTCGTAGAGTTGTTTAACTTTGCTGTGTCCACCTTCAAGGCAGCACAAGGGCGTAAGCTTAGCTCTATGGAGTGTCACGACTTGATGTGCTTCATTGGTCAGATCGTTGTCGTAGGTGGCGTGAGGCGCTCAGCGATGATCTCTCTGTCTAACCTGAGTGATGATCGTATGCGTCACGCTAAGTCAGGACAGTGGTGGGAGACAGCAGGGCACCGTGCCTTGGCTAACAACAGTGTGTCGTACACTGAGAAGCCAGACATGGAAACATTCATGCGTGAGTGGCTCTCTCTCGTTGAGTCTAAGTCAGGTGAGCGTGGTATCTTCAATCGTGAGGCGTCCAAGAAGCAAGCAGCTAAGTTTGGGCGGCGTGATCCTAACTATGAGTTTGGTACAAACCCTTGTTCTGAAATCATTTTACGTCCATATCAGTTCTGTAATTTAACGGAGTGTGTGGTACGGGCTAACGACACATTGAAAGACCTTGAGCGTAAGGTAAAGCTGGCTACTATCTTGGGTACTGTACAGTCTACTATGATTAAGTTCCCCTACCTACGTAAGGTATGGCAGAAGAATACTGCAGAGGAACGGTTGCTTGGCGTATCTATGACAGGTATTATGGACAACCCACTAATGACAAACTCTAACAAAGGATTGGATAAGACCCTTGAGCATTTACGTTCTATCGCTGTCGCTACTAACGCTGAGTGGGCTGAGCGCCTTGGCATCCCTGTCTCTGCTTCTATCAGCTGCGTTAAACCTTCGGGAACAGTATCACAGTTGGTTGACTCTGCCTCTGGTATTCACGCTCGTCACAGCCCCCATTACATTCGGACTGTGCGTGGTGATAACAAAGACCCTTTGACTCAGTTTATGATTGACCAAGGTATCCCTAATGAGCCTTGCGTTATGAAGCCTGACTCTACTGTGGTGTTCAGCTTCCCGGTCAAGTCACCAGAGCAGGCTGTAACACGTAACGATATGACTGCAGTAGAGCAGCTAGAGTTATGGCTGACTTACCAGCGTTCTTGGTGTGAGCATAAGCCTAGCGTGACTATCTCAGTACGGGATGCTGAGTGGATGGCTGTAGGTGCGTTTGTCTATGAGCACTTCGATGAAATGTCAGGTGTGTCATTTCTGCCACACTCAGATCATACCTACCAGCAAGCACCCTATCAGGACTGCACCAAGGAAGAGTACGAAGAGATGCTTGCCAAGATGCCAGCCAAGATTGATTGGGAGCTTCTCAATGAGTACGAGAGTGAGGACAATACAGTGTCTATGCAGACTATGGCTTGCTCTGGTGACAGCTGTGAGATCGTAGACCTAGTGTAACCCCTATACCTGAGCATGTATTTAAACTGCTCCCTTAGGAGATACTATGTATACAATAATAACTCGTGAACAATGCAACTTCTGTGATGACGTTAAGGCTTTACTACGAAGTCGAGGCTTCCCTTACACTGAGTACAACGTACAGTCGGCTAGCTCTAAGTGGGTATTGACATTGCTTAAGAGGTCTAGTATTACTACACTACCTCAGGTGTTCGACACTAAGGGTAAGTTGATTGGAGGGTACACTGAGATGAAGGCTTTACTAGAAGGGGATGATAGGTAATGCAGTTAGATCTATTTGAAGATGAGTCGCCTCAACCCAATAGAGACCCTACTATGCGTATGTGTAAGAAGTGTAACCAAGAGAAGTCCCTTGATGATTTTAATGCTATATACTACAGAAAGAATGGTGAGCCTACTAAAGGTTATCGCTGTGCTGACTGCCAGCAGGATCACTCCCGTACTGTAGCTACCCTAAAGAAAATGCATCCCAAGCCTAGTGACAATATATGTGAGTGCTGTGGTGATTTAGCTGAGAAGATGTGCCTAGATCACAGTCACGTTACGGGTGCATTCAGAGGGTGGGTATGTGAGGGTTGCAATCATAGTATGGGTAAGTCAGGTGACAACCCTGATAAGTTAATCAAACAAGCGGAGTATTTACGTGCAAGAAGAATTAGTTAAACCAAGACGTACCCGCCGTAAGACAACCTACAAGGGTGCAGCTAGCAAGCCTACCTCTGGCATAGTACCTAAGACTGACAATCAATGTAAGCTAATCAACGCCATTGCCTCTAGCAAGCAGGTGCTAATACTTGGCCCTGCTGGTACAGGTAAGACTTACGTTACAGCTACATGTGCAGCAGACTTGTACACACGCAAAGAGATTGACAAGATTGTTATCACACGTCCTCACGTAGCTGTAGGTAAAGACATTGGGTTCCTACCCGGTACACTAGAAGAGAAAGCACAACCTTGGGCGCTGCCTGTGCTAGACGTACTGATTAAACACTTAGGTAGGGGCGCTGTTGATACAGGTGTAAAGAACGGTAACATTGAAGTAGCTACACTAGCGTTGATGCGTGGACGTAGCTTTGACAATGCGTTCATTATTGTAGACGAAGCACAGAACATAGACATACCAGAGATCAAGATGTTGTTGACACGTGTAGGTGAGGGTAGCACTATCGTCCTCAATGGTGACATACAACAGTCTGACTTGAAGGGTACGTCTGGTCTAGCTAAGATCATACACCTAGCTAAGAAGCACATGCTAGATGTTCCCGTAGTAGAGTTTGGCATTGATGACATTGTACGTAGTGGGATCTGCGCTGAGTGGGTCAAGGTGTTTATGAAGGAAGGCTTGTAGTTAAGCCTTGACAGTATCACATGCATATGTTAAACTGCCCTAGTTAACATTGTTTGGGGCGTGTTATGGTACTTAATATAGAAGAAGAAGCTAAGCGTTTCATCGCACTGAAGAAGAGAGAGTTCATCACTGAGATAGATAAGATGTACACCACTACATCTGACTACATAGTGTATAACTTATACTCTTCTGATGAACGAGACCACGCTATCAAGGCTCTACAAGAAGCTGTGCTATGGGCTAAGCATTGTATGGACAAGCACGGCATACAGTAAAACTAGAAAGGGGAGCTTAATCGCTCCCCTCTTTTTATTTCTTTTCGTCTATTAATCGTTGGTCTTCCCTTACCTCAACGAAACCAACAAAGAGTTTTAGCTGATGATCCTCTAGCTCATTTAGATCTTTTTCAATACCAAACTCCTTAGCGTACTGCTTCAGCCTAGCCTTATTGGCGTACTCCCCAGCCCCTAATTTAAACAGCATCAGGGTACGTGTATCCTTGGGGTCAAAGGACGAAGAAAGGATATCTTTTACTAGAGCTTTACTCTCTCTTATGCGCTGGTATATGTAGCTCTTACGCTGCGCTGGTGTACCTGATTTCCACTTAGTAGACTCTATAAGAGCCGCAAACTCATACTCAAGTACAGGGGCAATGATACGCTGTACATCGTTACGAGCCTCAGGAATAGATGATCTTATGTCAGTCTTCCAGTTGGGTATACCAGCCTCACCAAACGCTTTCTCTGTACTAGATAACGCATTATTGAATCGTATACCAAAGACCTTACTTATTGGTACTTGTGCTCTGTCCGTAGTGATAGCGTTGTACTTCTCACCCGGCTTTGTGTATAGCTCCATAGACTCCAGCAACTCATCTGCGTATCTAACAGACTTGTTAACCCACTCAGAGCCTTGCTTACGATCTGGTGCTACATATGCATCACCCTTAACCATAGCTGCAGTCAAGTTAACAGGGTCTAGGAAACGAGTATAGCCTGAGGCGTACATAGATGTAGAGCCTTGGATAACTTTAATCAAAGCTTCTTTGACCTCAATATCTTCTGTTGTCATAGCTTCCACTAGCAAGTCGAAAGAACCCTTGATCGTATCATCAAGCTGACGGGTCATGTTCCCTGGACCTAGCACAGTCACGATCTCTCTAAAGGTTTCTTCAGGTACTGTACCGTCTTTGTCAATGTGAGCAGCCATACGCCCAATAGCCTTGTAGAATATGTATGGGAAGTCATACAGACGGTTACGAATAGACCCATCAGAAGACCTAGATTGATACCATTGAAGACCCTCTTCTAGGTAATCTTTTTCGTAGTTGTAGGCTGCACCTATAAAAGAAATACCCACAGCTGTCTTGCTAGCTAGATCTCCTACGTCCCGTGTACCACCCATAAAGATCCTGTGCGTAAGGCTTATACCAGAGTGGTCCATCATGTGTGCAATAGTGTTGTTAAAGAACTGCCCGAATGGTATCATAGCTCCAACGAGAGGTAGTCGGCTTACCTCCTCAACCATGCCAGCAATCTTACCTAGAGTTGTACTGGAGTCAGCATAACTCTTAGAGAATACATTACGCAGTGCGTCTTGAGATGCGGCACTTATTACTTCAGCGTAGTCATCCCCCATCATCTTCTTCCACATGTCAGGGTCTTGTAAGAACTCCTTATATGACATGTTATATTTAATACGCATCTGTTTATCTACGGCATACATAAACTCTTGAGACTTAGTAGCAACGTCCTGTAGCTTAACACCATAGACAAGCTGGATCTTATCCATAATCTTATCTAGTTTATTACGGCTAATGGTATTTACTGCGCCATCACCCAGAGCCTCACTCGCTACCTCTGAGAACTCTTCTAGTTGTAGCTTACGGGACAGCTCCTCTATATCAACACCACCTGCCATGTAGCGCAGCATATCTTTTTGAGCCTGAGGATTAAATGCCAGTATGTCTTGGAAGGCTTCGTAAGTCATGTTAGGGTCTAGTAAGTTACGAGCTTTTTGTTTCTGCAGGGAGAACATAAGACCTGCCTTCTTAGCGTAGCTAGCAGCGCCTTCCCTATTAAACATAGCAGCGTTAAGAATAGCAGCCCCACCAAAGAGAGTACCACGCACAATATCAGTAGCGCTCTGCATAGAACTAGCAGTAGACCAACCAACCAAGTTAAGTGCAGTAGTACCAGGGTGTGTAACGAGCATACGAATAAGGTTACGCTGCATGTAGTTAGCAGTACCTAGTATACCTTCACGTACTTTAGTTGTAACGCCGGGGGTTTCAACCTTGATAAGTTCTTCTATCAATTCCCCTGCTTCTGCGTCTGGTTTGATCTCACGTATCTTGTTGAACACGCTAGATGCATTACGCACAATAGCCATCTTCTTAGCGGCGTCACTGATCTCACTAGCTACCAAGTCTAAGGCTGTACCTGTTATGGTATTGCCATCTGCGTCTTTGATAGTAGCTTGTTCAAATAGCTTCTTGCCTTTGTAAAGATCTACGTTTGCACCAAGCGTATCATCAAAGATGTCTGATAACTGAGCCTTTACATTGTTTGGCATGGCTACCATAAGGTCACTCATCCAGTTCAGGAATCCGTCCTGAGGGTCACGCTTGGTCCAGTACTTGATACCGTTGTCAGCTAGGCTAGTAGATATACCCTTAAAGAAAGCGTCTTGCCATACTAAGTCATCAGGGATATAGTCGCCTTGTTCTACTTCCCGTAGTGGTACACCTCGTGCAGCTTTATCTTTTAGGGTCTCCATCATATCACGGAAACCAGTTAGACTAGCCTCAAAGCCATCCATATCTAAATCGTCTAGGGTTTGTGATGGCTCACCTGCTATCTTACGAGCATTAGCTAGGTGTTCTTGTGCCTGATAGAAACGCATGGCCCCCAGAGAAGATAGGTCTGCTTCATCTAAGTTAAATCCACGTGCGAAAGAGTAGCCTACGCCAAGACCTATAGCACCACCAGCAGCAGCAAAGCCACCTTGCATCATGTTGTAACCATCTTGTAGGTCTACGTCATCCATAATGTTTTGATAGATAGCGTCCATACCAACGCCAGCTACAGTGTCTGTAAGACCTACGCCAATAGCTTCTCTACGTGCAGCCTGTTTAGTAGCCGCTAGAAAAGTTTGTTGCTCTGCTGTTTTTGCTCCAGACTTAAGGGATGCACTAGTCATCAGCTTGTTTGCTGCTATACGTTCTTGTTGTTGTACAGCCTGTCTTGCTCCCTCTGAAGCGCCTTTCTTTTTAACTATGTCTAAAGCATATGATCGTGCTGCTTGTTTAGCTACTTGACCTGCAGCTTTACTGGCTCCCATACCTGCAAGCTTACCTACACCTAGCCCCACCAACCACATAGGGTCTACGATTAAGGCACGGGCGTAGTCACCTACAGCGTCAAGCTTCTCCATAGAAGAAGTACCCTCAGAGAAAGCACCCTTCATAGAGTCAAAGGTGTCGTAGGCTGAGGCTGCTTGATTCATAAGTCTAGTACGTTCAGCTTTATTTTCTGTACCTTTAATCTTATTCAGGTAGGCAAGCTCCTCAAAGGTAGTTACTGACTGACCAAAGCTAAACTTACGCATGTGGTTAACGTAAGAGTCAACTACTTTATCTCTGCCATGCTTATCTTCAGTCATGCCAAAGTGGTCTTTCATGTAGGGTGCAATCCTACTGTACACATCATCTCTAGTCAGATCACGCACACCTTCAGGGTCAGCACCCGGCTCTAACATATCGTCAGTCTGAGTGTCTACTCTACCATTTACATTAGCAGCCATAGCCTTATTAAAAAGACTCTGAGCATCATCTTCCTCTTCAGGCTTAACCTCTACATTATTAGCTAACGCCTTATTGAACAGAGCAGAGCTATCCATTTACAGACCCATCTCTTTTTGTACTATAACTGAGCCATACTTTTCAACTAGCATATTCAGCAAGCCTGAGTCACCACTTAGTTCGTTAGCTTTCTGTGCTCTTTTAAGACGTGCCTTATCGCTTGATGTCATCTCTTTAGGTTTCTTAGGCCTTCTTACCAGAGGCTCAACTTTGTTGTCTCGGGCCACCATAGCCTGTTGCTGTCGTGTATCTCCAGGGAACCTTGGAACAAACCCATCTTCCGCTGCAGAAGGTTCAGTGTCTACAGAATCCTCTGCCTCTGCTGCTTTACGCATCTCAGTGATCTTATCTTTAAGGGCTTGTAAAGCTACTACCCTATTCTTTTGCCCTTTGCTCTTCATAATACGTTCCCCTAATGTCTCCTCAAAGAGGGATGCTATAGAGGCATTTATCATATCTTGAGTATCAAACAGGGACTGATGAATCCTATCAGGCAACTCAGTCAAGAACCTTAATGCTTTTGATATGGACTCTGTTGTGGCTTCCTCTAAGTTATCGGGTACATCTCCAGGGAACTCTGGGGTAAACTCTTCTCTACTCTGCTCAATGATGTTTGTACCAGCGTCAATACGTGCATTAGCTTCGTCTGATAACATCCCCCTAGCGGCAGCAATTATTTCAGAGTTAGTTTTCTTCTCTCCATCTGCGGCCTCTGTTCCTACACCAATCATTTCCATCAAAGAACCAATAGGATTTTCTGGACCTGTAAACCAGTCAAAGAAACCAGACTTAACCTCTGCCTCAACTTCATCAGGAACTTCCTCACCTATATTGAGTTGCATGTACTCCTTCCAACCCATAGCGGCAATGTCTGCTGCTCTCTCAGAGTAAAGCTCTGCGTTCTCCTGTAGTTGACGTGACCATGCTTCAGAGGAGTCTGCTTTTGAGGAGTTAAACAGACCTCTACCAAAGTCTATAACTGTAGACATAGCATTGGCTAAACCCGCTTTACCTACGTCCATATAGGTATAGCCTTTAGTGTTTACAAAGTCACTAGTTTTACTTAAGAAGCCAGCTACTATCTCTCCTCCTATTACAGCATCAGACAACGCATCAGCGTCTTCTGGCAATAGGTATGAGCTATCTTTCCAGCTATCATCTATTGGTACGTCATCCATAGGTAGACTGGTATATGAGATGGGTCCGAAAGGAGTCATACCACTCTTTGTATTACCGTAGCCTTGATCCACTGCTGGTGTCATCAGGGGTGCTATCCACTTCTGGAACCTAGCAGACATAGCCGACTGTTGTCGTTCACGGATTTCGTCAATTCTTGCGGCCTCTGCGTCTACTTTAGGTTCTGGATCTACTGGAGGTGTAGCCTTAGTATAAGTATCAATAAAGCCTTGTTTAACTACAATTTCTTTACCATCAACTGCAATAGTATCGCCTACTTTTATATCACCGTTTTCTACAGCTTTTTGTACAGAGGCCTGTGTATAGGTTATTGGAGTTACTACAGTATTAACTTCGCTACCACGAGGTGTAGTATTTAATGTGGGTATTTCCACACCCCTACCTTCTAATGAGGCATCGTCTGCCCGATCACCAGATAGTGTCTTGAAGGTAGCAATGACTTCTTTACCCAGTAAGAAGTTTCTACTTACCCTACCAAGGCCATTACTCTCAAGCCCCTGTAGATAGGATAAGAACTCTCCGTTAGTATCATAATCTTTAAGGTAGGTATTTATAGCCGAATTAGGGTCTGACTTTGCTAGCTTCTGAATATCCTGAAGTTTCGTTAGCTCTTCCATTACCTTCTGTACCTCAGGCCCACCTTGCTTTACAAGCACACCTAGCTCATCTATCTGCCTCGCAATGGCGTTATCAAACGTACTGTTTACAAGCTTGTTTACCTGACCGTACTCAGTAGGGCTAAGAGGCTTAGGTGGTAGCTTAATACCTAAAGGTTTACCTGCCTTAGGTCCAGAGCTAGCGGCAATACGAATTAAGTCTTGACCACTGTAGCCACCATAATAGTCAGCATTAATAACTTGGTCTTCCAGAGCCTGAGCATCTAAGCCTAGCATAGCACCCAACATGCCCGTCTTACGTTTAACTGGATCTGACTCAGACTTGTAAAGACCATACGCACGATTAATCACAGTCTCTAAGTCTTCCTCTGGGTTATCACTTACAAAGTCTAGGGCAGAGGTTTCAAGTTCTTTAATGTCATCAGGCGTTAGATCTGTACGCTTAAGTACATTCTGAGCGAAGTCATACATACCTCTAACGCCACTCTTGTTAGTGATACCAGTTACAAACCCCTTAGAGAAACCAAAGTCTTGAAGCTGATTAGCTACAGCTAGCGCATCATTTGCTTTACCTTCAATGTCTACTACAGCCTTTGTACCATAGGTTTGCAAGTAGTCCTTACGTTTCTCCGCTTTAGCCCTGTAGTACTGACGATCTTCTTCAATTAGCTTAGACATCGTAGCGCCGAAGCCTGCCATAAATCCTGCTGCCATAGTATTAACCCCTTGCCATCAAGCCACGTGGTGCTTCCTCAACGGGAGCTTCCATCATAGGCATTTCTTCTGTGTCTTGTTGTTCTTCGTCTTGAGGCTCAGACAGCATGTCTTCTACTTGACGCATAGTCTCTACGCCTGCATCGTCAGCTTCTGACCCTGGCTCTACAGCATCTAACTTCTTACGTAATAGAGCGAGGACTTGTTTATCTTCTTTCTCTTGCATCTCAAACTCAGAGGGTTCATCGCCTGTCGTGTAGTCTAAGCCAGCCTCTTCAGCGATAGATACTAGCTCTTCGTAGATGACATCACCAATAATAAGACTAACATCTACAGAATGAATACCCTCCATCTGTGCAGTAGTTAATACTGTCTTAGATAGAGCACGAAGAGGAACACCTACTTGGATAAGCTCTACTATATTGTCGAGAGCCTCAGGGGAGCTTAACCCTTCCATGTGGAACTTGATAGCCTCACGTGGGTCAGAGATCTCAGCGGGACGCTCCCAAGGGTAGTTCTTGGGTGTGTCCGTAAGGGATTGACCTGCTATAGGGGCGTTTAATAATTGAGACATTGTGTGTTACCTTATCTTATAATAGACTGTATACGCCTGCAGCACTACTCAACCGCTTATTTATATTGGGCTTCCCAGGACGTAAGTAGTACTCACTGACAAGCTCTGTGGCGTCTTCAACAGTACCTGCTTCTTTTAGTTTAGCGATAGTGTTCATGCCAATGTCACCAATGACAGCATCCTTACTACTTAATTCCTTTTTAAGATACCCGTAGTTAGCTTCATAAGAAGAGAGGTCTAAGCCTTGACTAGTTGCCCAGCTTTCAAAAGCTTTCCGTCTAGGTCCAGTCCATTGAGCTATACCATACCCGCCACGGCTACCCTCTACTGTTGGTGTAATCTCTTGAGCGTACTTAAAGTTACCAGTCTCATACGCCAGGTTACCCACAAGACCTGCTGCCTGTTCTTTAGTTAGATCAAAGTCATTCATAAGGTCACCAGACAGACGTGTAGCTACATCGTAATAGCTACCCTGTGCTATTGCGCCATTCTCTTGATAGTAAGTACCACTGGTAAGCTCAGACATAGCTCCACTCTGAGCCTGTGCATCCATAGCATCTACCCGTGCATCAATATCCTCAGCATCATAAGCATCAAACGACATAGGAGTACGCTCTTCACGTATAGTATTTAGATAGTCACCAATGTAGCTTTCTATGTCGTAGTCCTCAGAGCCAGCATCAATGACCTTACGAGACATGATACCACTAGCGCTCTTACTACGTCCACCTATGCTAGGTATATCTGTAGCTCGTGCTACAATCTCATCTGCTAAGCTAATCTCTGCCATGTCTTTTCTTTCTTAATTAGTTTAATATGATACCTTTGCCAGCAGAGGCACTCATATAGTTCAAACCACCTTTAAGAAGGGTAGCAAACAAGCCGCCTTGTCCTTGGGCATCTGCATATGCTGCCTGTGCGTCAGCTTTTAGCTCTTCAACTAGCACAGTAGCCATGCGATCTGCTGCACTCTCGCCAGACGCATAAGCGAAGCTCATAACGTCACGCTCTCTCTGCCAGTATGCGTCCAGGTTAGTAGCAGTCAAAGCATTAATAGTCTTAGCGAAGTTCATATTGCTTTCGTTCTGCGCTGCAGTGTTGGCTGTAGATAGAGTCTGACGCCACTGTGCATTTGATTGAGCAATGAGTAGACCATTCTGTGCGTTAAACAAGTCACGCTGTTGCTGGATCTCAGAGTTAAACTCACGCAGTGCATTCACAGAGTTAACATTGAATTGATCCATAGCGTTCTGCTGTGAGGCGTTGAACTGTGAAGTCTGACTACGTAGGTTAGCAAAGTACTGATCTGTCTGGTTCTGGCTTGTAGCGTTGAACTGTGCAGCGGCGTTCTCTGCAGCCTGATCTGTGAACAAAGCCTGTACGTTCTGCTGCGTCTTAAAGATAGCTGTCTGTTGTTCGTTAGACAGGTTAGCCATGTCCATCTGTAGGAAGCTTTGAGCGTTCTGTACTGCAGCCTGTTGACGGTTGTTGAGGTTAGCCATATCTAAGTTAGACAAAGCTGCAGCCTCAGCCATCACCATAGCTTGACGGTTGGACAGGTTGTTAAGGTTCATCGTGTTAGCTGCACGTGCATTCTCAAGAGCTATGTTCTGCTCCGCTGAGAAGTTCATGTTAGCTATGTCACCGATACGTGCTGAGTTCTGTACACGAGCTTGGAAGCCTTGGTCAAACTCCATGCCAAGGAAAGTAGCACGTTGTTGTGCAGAGAGCATAGCACGTTGCTGACGGTTTGTCAAGTTCTGGGACTCAAACTGAGCCTGTACTTGTGCGTCCATCTGAGCGATAGGTAGTGCAGCTTCCATTGTAGCTTGGATAACAGCCTGACCAGCAAGGCTAGACGCACCTAAGCCACGAGCAGAGAGTGTAGCCATAGCTGTACGCATAGAGCCTGCAGCCCATGCAGGTGTTTCACCACCCTCGAACTGCTGCATAAGACCTTCTAGTTGACCTGCTACAGTAGCCTGTGCGCTGGGCGTTGCAGTTGCAGCTTGTACTTGCTCAGTAAAGGCAGCAGCACTAGACGCATCAGCTACAGGGTCAATGAGTTCACCTGTCTGCATCTCTCTGGGCGCAGGGGCTACAACGTCAGTAGCTGTACCCTGTGCGCCTTGCATACCAGTTAATGCTGTAGTAGTTTGTTGTTGTGCAGCTACCTGTGCGGGAGCAGACACTGTACCCTGTGCAGGCTGTAGTCCAGCTGTCTGAGCCTGTACCTGTGAGTAAGCTGGGGTGAAATCGTAGGTCTGTGCTACAGGGGTGACTTGTTGGTTGGCTTGTTGTACAGTACCAACTGTAGCTGCCTCTGCGTAGGGTGCAATAGGAGTAGCTTGTCCAGCGTCTACGGGTACAAAGTCTGCAGCTACTGGCTGAATGTAGGACACAGGCGCTTGAGTAGGTTGCATAGTCTGGGTAATCAAGTTCTGAGTGCGCTGGGCTTGATCCTCTATAAATGTACCATCACTAGCGTATACAGGCTCTGGCTCCTTAGCACCTCCCATAAGAGCACCCATAGCTTTGACTTTGTTACGTAGTCCCTCTGAAGCATTCATAAACGCACGTGCAGTATCTATGTCATCGCCTTGCATACCATTCATTTGAGCTAGCTTGATTAGTGCTACATCCCCACCCTCAGCATAACCACGTACAGTACCGCCTTGGGCCATGCCAGTAGCTTCTTTTTGTGCTACTTCTTGAGGAGTACCCTTACGAACAAACCCCGGCGGTACGTAGGTGGTAGGGCTACCATTTACTTCAGTTACCACTTGCTGCTGTCCTAAGTTATTACCGTAGATAACTTGCTGTACGCCACCGCCTACTGGAGCTACAAGAGTAGGGTCTACCAAGCCAGGTGTACCAGCGTAGTGTGTCTTATATGTAGCAGTAGTAGGTACAGCGCTAAGGCCTGCAGTCTGAAGAGGCTTACTAAATGTACCTGCCTCTTCGTTGCTGATAGATGTATTTGCTGATATTTGAGGCTGGTTGTAGTAGCTAGGAGGTGTTACCTGTTGTGTTACTACTTGAGGTACAGCTTGTACAGGAGCTACCTCGCCTTGACCTAAGTTAAGTATGTCTGTGTTAGACGAAGAGGTTACAGCAGGCGCAGTAGGTGTAGTAGGTGTAGGGACTATAGGCTTTTTCTTTTTAGGTAAGTCACCCCACTCAAATATATCAAGCTCGGCTGCATCAAAGGAACCTGCGTTTTCTATAATAGGTTCCCAGTAAGGGTTAGTTGCTACTAGTGCAGCAGTGTTGACTTTATCTTGAGCCGCTTGCTCTATAGTTTTACCTGTTATAGCACTTGTTGTAGAGGCATCAATGCCTAAAGTTGCAAGCTCTTGAGTAAGCCAAGCATTTGATCCTGCGCTACTATTCGTTACAACTATTTCATCAAGACCTGCTTCTACAAGTTCTTCTTGAGTAGGTGCATCTTGCCATCTATCGTAAAGCAATGTGGCCCCAACGTCCTCAGGGGTATTACCTCCATAGAAAGTCTTGTTATCCCCTACGTTGTAGCCATTCTCTGCTAGTAGGTCATTAGCTGCTACAAAGGCAAAAGAGTTTTCTTGGCTGGTTTCCAGGCCTACAGCCTGATATGCGGCGTCCAGATCTGCTGTTGCTACACCCGTGTTCTGGGATATAAATACTAAGTCTGCTAAAGCTTTGATGTCTTCTATGCTTGCCATTATACTTTACCCTTACTTATCTAAGTTCATCCATACTGCACCTGCAATAAAGGTGAGTATAGAGACTGTCATTACTTTAGTTACTGTGTTCCAGATAGACTTACGAGTATCACGCCAAGCCTCAAGCAGGCTGCGCATCTCAGTTATGTCTCTCTGTGCAGAGTCATCAAGCAAGCCAATAGAAGCCAATGCCTCCTTCGCACCCTTACGGGCCGCACGATCAAGCATAGCTTCAAGTTCTTCATTTGTGATTGTTGTTTGACCCATGCTCTTTAGTACCTATTTATTGAGTAGAGGATTGTTAAGTTATAACAGTTTTTAGCTTACTTGTCAAGCCTTAGTGTAGTCTACCTTACTTCTTGAGCTAGTATTGCAGCGCCCCAGATTAGACCTGCACTACCTAATGCAAAGACAACAATAGCGGCTACTATTGTAAGTGCATAGAAAATCTTGTCTCTCTTTGCAGCTTCAGCTTCAAGGGCATCCTTGCGTCTCTTACGTGCTCTTGCTTGCTCATGTACTACACTCTCCCACATACCCGGTGGTCCGTACAACTGGCATATAGATCGGAGTTCATCTGTAACTTCTTTATGCTTCATCTTTGCTTGAGCAATTGCAAAGCCTTCTTCTTCTGTAGATGTTAAACGGCCTAGTGGTCCTTTGTGTCTACCCTTCTCTGCAACACCAATCTCTGCCTCAAGATTAGCAAGCTTACCAAA
>Ga0208434_1000115_pt1 | contig 43314 bp, 47 predicted proteins | sample 13_taG_FD_184086 | JGI IMG/M metagenome (GOLD analysis project Ga0208434, IMG submission 184086) | Marine viral communities from the Subarctic Pacific Ocean - 13_ETSP_OMZ_AT15268 metaG (SPAdes) (version 2) | ecosystem: Environmental > Aquatic > Marine > Oceanic | place: Pacific Ocean | collected... | reverse complement strand
ATTACAATAAAACTACTGGGAGAAGAAAACAGTATACATGGAACTATCCCATATACACTATTACGATTGGATAATATAACACTTGATGATGAAGATCTTCCATTAGACTGGGTAGACTACATGAGTTACTGGATATCCAATGGAGTTATAAAAGTAAGTAATCATAGAGTAAACGGTATAATATGTTACAGTAGTGACCAATTTTTAGATACCGAGATATTAGAAGAGTATAGACAGCGTGTTAGAGATATCAACATCAACATCGACTAAACAGTTTTATGTTTTTTATGATGAGTGGACTGGAGCAATCAGTAATATAACCACTGTGCTGGACCACGAGTCATCCAATCCACATATTGTAACTGATAGTGATATTATTGAACAAATAGTTAAAGGCTATCGGAATGAAAATAATTATATAGTATCATTTGATAATGATAATAATTTCGATGTTATTGAAAAAGGCAGTACATTACGACTTCGCAGTAGTGAGAAATCTCTGTGCCAATTGCCAAGATCTAGAACTACAGAATGGGATATCAAAGTTGTAGTGTATGCCGGTAATAGTAAACTAGTTGTAGAGGTAAATCCTGAAGCTATACGCAAACTTAGTAGTATGACATTTAACAAGCATATAATAGTAGATGATCAAAATGATTTATCGTTATACATAGTTAAATATAACTCACCAGATTATCTTGTTGCAACTATCGACATTGATGCACAAGAATTATTGGATAACGGAAATGTAATTTACGACATTAAAAATATACGTCAACATATTAGTTTATCAGATATTGGTATACTTACTAGACGATGTTTTAAGAATTATTATATGGAAGTATTTAACAGCTCATTAAACATTGTTCAACAGAGTCTAGTAAAAAATCTAAGCTATCTCAATCGAACATGCGAACGAGATTTAAAGTACAGTCATATTAGTATTGCTCAACATGATGACATTGTTACATTTTCTACAAAGCTAAGTAGTGGTGAGTTAGCTGATATTGGCTTGCACGAAGATAAGATATTATTACATGCAACCGGTAGTACTCCAGATCAATACTATGGAAGTATACCATTAAACATACGAGACTTAAAAACTAAAAAACAGTGTAAAGTCAAAATACAAGGAAAGTTAAGCGATTTTTTCTTATGGCACAAAAAACACAAAGTAATATTTTCGATTAAAAAGGAACCAACACATGAGTAAAATAGTACCTATCACAGAATTTGATGTGGTATTCATCAGCTATGACGAGCCAAATGCTGATCAAAATTATCAGGATTTGCTGGAAAAATGCCCATGGGCACTACGTAGTCATGGAGTATGGGGAAGCGATGCGGCCCACAAAGCTGCTGCCGCCCTTGTAAATACAGAACGTTTTATTACAATAGATGCTGATAACATAGTACACAGTGACTTTTTTAATGTTGAATTAGATATGAGCAAAATTGGAGACAATGATGTTATCAGTTGGGCTGGTAAAAATGCAGTAAACGGGCTTGTATACGGCAATGGTGGTATCAAGTGTTGGCCAGTACATGTTGTAAATGCAATGCGTACACACGAAGCGGCTCCTGAAAATGATACTCATGCACAGGTAGACTTTTGCTGGAATATCAACTATGTACAAATGAATAATATCTACTGTGATGTTGCAAACAATGGTAGTCCTTATCAAGCATATCGTGCAGGGTTCCGTGAAGGATGTAAGATGAGTTTGGAAGATGGAAACGTTGTGGATAAGCGAGCTCTTAAAAAATTACATCGTAAAAACTATCAACGTATGTTAGTATGGATGAGCATTGGTGAAGATACTACTAATGGCCTATGGGCAGTATACGGATCAAGATTAGGATGCTATATGACTAACCTGGATCGTGACTCTTGGGACTGGCGTGATGTGCGTGATTTTGCGTGGCACACTAAGTTTTGGACTGAGACAGTGATGCCACAGTTTGCAGATCCTGAAGGAGAACTATGTCCAGCAACTGGGTATCGATACAATGTAGAAAAATTAAAAGCTGAAACAGTTCGGTTAGGACGTATACTTCAGGATGAATTAGATCTAGAAATATCAGATATGGATGCTAAAGCAAGCCGATTCTTTAAGGAAGTTTATGTGAATCCAAGTCGTATGGCACCAATGGTTCGAGAAGAAGACGTTATAGGTATTTTGGAATAAAGCATGAGTAAGACAATAAAAGATTCAAAGTTAGAAATACACACAAATGGTAATATTTATGGTTCACATGAAAATAAAATTGCAATGCGAGATTTATTAAATGATAAGGGACCTGGATTTTGCTTGGCAAAATGGACACAGGTAACTATGCATCTTGGGCAAGGATTAACTCATAGTTGTCATCATCCAGTTGCACATAAAATTCCAGTGGACGAACTAAAAAATAATCCTAGTGCATTACACAATACTGTATTTAAAAAAGAACAACGCAAAGCAATGTTAAACGGTAAGCGTCCTACAGAATGTGACTTTTGCTGGCGTATAGAAGACAATACAGGTGAGTTCAGTGACAGGACATTAAAAAGTTTAGATGCGTATAGTATACATGATCATGATGATATTGTAGGAATGTCAGGCGATGAAGATGTAATTCCAAAATATGTTGAAGTTAGTTTCAGCAATGTATGTAATTTAAAATGTAGTTATTGCGGGCCAAGCTATAGCAGTAAGTGGATAGAGGAAATAAAAACACACGGTGCATATAAGTTAAATGGCACTACCTTTAACAATATTACTGATGTACAATATAAGGACAGAGAAGACAATCCATACACTGAGGCGTTTTGGAAGTGGTTTCCTGAAGCGTCTAAATCTATGCATACCTTTAGAATAACTGGAGGCGAGCCGCTAATGAGTAAACATACATTTAAGGTAATGGAATATTTGTTAGCAAACCCAAATCCAAATCTAGACTTTGCAGTAAACAGTAATGCATGTGTACCAGACAAACTTTGGAGGAAGTTCACAGCATTATCAAAACAATTAACAGATACTAATAGTGTCAAAAATATGACATTATTTGTTAGTGCAGAAGCAACTGACAGCCAATGTGAATACAGCAGACATGGCATGGACTGGAAGCTGTTTAAAGAAAACATAGAATATTTTTTAGATAATACTGACAATAGTAGAGTTACATTTATGTCTGCATTTAATGTGTTCAGTATAACCTCATTTAAGAAGTTATTGGAATATGTTTTATTTTTAAAACAATCTTACAACGTAAATGGTCTTGTCCAATGGTTTGAGGAATGTGGGCTTGATGTTTCTGCTACTCACAACTCACGCAAGGCACCGTTACACATAGGTAGACCAGATAAAAAAGTGTCACGAGTAGGCATTGATATCCCATATGTAAGACACCCTGAGTTTTTAGATGCAAACATAATTACGTTAGCATTAGTTCAAGACTATTTGTTTCCAGCCGTTGAATTTATGTATGCAAACACAACAGCTTCTGGATGGAATGATCTAATGGGATTCGAACCAGATGAGTCATTAAAACTAAGAAGAATTTTAATTGATATATTGAAAACTATAAAAGATCAAAGAAATCCAGATAACACAACAACCAATCAATCTATATCATTAAAGCGTGTTAACTTTCTTAAGTTTGTACAAGAGTATGATAGTCGTCGAAATTTAAATTTCTTAGAGACATTCCCAGAGATGGCAGAGTTTTTTGGAATATGTAAGTTGGAAGAAATTAAAAATGCACCCGCTTCAGATTCTTAAAATACCAAATACAGAATGGTGTGAAGTTAATATAAATGGGCATCTATATGGGACTTCTATTCCAGTTAATACAGTAACGTGTGTAAGTGATTCTGATCTAAGTACTAATATTATTTGGTTAAAGCACAAAGGTGATTGTAGATTACATCCGGTGAGCACAATTTATAATGGAACTGTATTAAATGGTATACCAACTGAATGGATACCATTAATAAACCAAAAAAGAATACACATTGTGATAGATACAATGGAAGAGAGTTGGGGACCGGTTTACAAAAATACAATTAATCACGTAGAGAGCATTGACCTACATACGATGTTAGAAACAAATGCAAATGAACTCGGCATAGATTGCTCTCAGATTACATGGTTAACAGGAGATATGAATGCAGAGGAATACTGCAAAGACAGTAATGTAAATGTAAAAAGTGTGTGTATGTTTTTGTGGAGTTTTGCTAATATTATAGGAACTATAGACGATGTGGATACTAAAGCACCTAGTAACATAGATAATTTTATAATATGCCCTAACAGATTTCCAAAAGCACATAGGGGATACACTGTTTCGCGATTAAAAAAAATGCAAGAACAAAATAATGAACATGCATTTAATCAGATTCGTTATAGTTTTCCAAAAGAAATAGATGGGCTGTCTGCATCCACTATTATAGATGCGTATAATAAATTAACATATAGAAAAGAACAATGGCCCGATTATTTTGACAGAAACAACACATTTGACTGGGATGATATTAAAAGACATATGTATGAACTACATGATATACTTCCTCGTAAATTGGATGACGTTGATTTTAACACCGATTATTGTTCTGGTATAGATGCAATAGATAGCATCAGTGAATATTATCATAAAAGTGCAATTTGTTTAGTTACAGAAACTTGGGCAGAGGGCAGAAAATTATTTATAAGTGATGCAGTACTTGCTCCTATATTAAATCGTACTCCGTTTTTATTAATTGGTTGCAGAGGCAGCCTGGATTTCTTACAAAGACGTGGATTTAAAACATTCGGTGATATCTTAGATGAAGATTATGATGACATTGAAGATGATGCTGAGAGATGGGATTCCGTATTGACGCAAGTTGAAAAACTAGGAAAAACACAAACAATTTTTTCTATCAAGGAACAATTAAGTGAAATATTGGATTATAATTTTAATCATATGTTCGATATTGCACCACAAGAAGAACAATTGTTTGAAACATTTTTGAGAGGATTGGTATGATTTTAATAACTGGAGCAAATGGCTTCATCGGAAAACGATTACGAGAATATGTGAAATGTATTACTGTTGATTATGATAACTGTGATTACAATGGTAACTTAAACGACATAGACTTTGTCAACACGTTACCTGACGTTGACACCATTATACACTTAGCAGCTTTCAATAGCACACAGAACTTTTATAGCACGCCATTTAGTGTCATAGATAGTATAGTGACTCCCACAATGAACTTACTCAAGCGTTATCCTAATGCACACTTTGTGTATGCTAGTAGCAGTGAAGGATACGCTAGTACAGTCAATCAAGGATGGGCTACCATACCAACACCAGAATCAGTTGCACTCACGATAGAAGACATTCAGAATCCTCGTTGGTGTTATGCTAGTGGCAAAATTGCTATGGAAAGCGCAGTGATTAGTAATAGCATTGAGAATAATAGCACGTATACTATTATACGCTTTCACAATATATATGGACCTGGCCAATTGAATCATTTTATTCCTGAATTCGTAGATCGTCTAAGACAGGGAGATAGTGTTCTATACGGACACAGCGATACAAGAAGTTTTTGTTTCATAGATGATGCATGTGAACTTATTAAGAGAGTGTACAACACAGAGAACGAGATAATCAATATTGGTTCAGATGTAGAAACAACTATACTAGATGTGGCACATCAAATAATGGAATTAATGAATATAGATTGCACTACACTCAGACTAGAAGATGGACAAATAGGTAGTACCCCACGCAGGGCGCCTGACATTACAAAATTATTAACATTGGTACCTGAGTTTAAGTTTACCAAGTTGCATGAAGGATTAAGTAAATGCGTAAATTGCTAGTGGGCATGAATGGGGTAGCCAATGGCTAACTACGATAATATGAAGATACATTGGAGTAATGGACAAGTAGCTAACATAGAGTTAATTAAAAATGACTTTGTGGAGTATTGGCATAGTATCGCGGCTCCGTTAGAAGCTGCTAATAAAAGAATTAACACATGGCACTGGCATGAGATTCCTACTAAGTCAGTACCTGACGCAGCTGATCATATTATTCGTACAACTCAAATCAAAAAATTTAATGACAACGTAGATTTGCTTGCAAATAAACATGAAATATTTTTTCCAGGCAAGATGTATAAAGACCAGCCGCAGATATTTTTAAATAAAATACATCACTTTATCACACATGGTAGTTTTACACAAAAATGGTGGGACTTACCTAATGCAAGTATTGACGAAATGATAAAAGCCAAGTATACTCATTGGAGAGAATATGATGCCAGTAAAAATCACGGAACTCCTGACTTGTCTTACGAAGGCAAAGACAGTACAGAGATCAATAGAATTATGTTTGAAATGAATTGTGAGATACACGAATACGAAGAAACTGTAATTACTCCTAGAAAAGAAGAACTACTCGATTGGGGGTTTGAATCAAAAGACGGAGATCATATTATACAAAGGTGGCGAAACACAGATAACAAACAACGCATGTTTGATGTCTATCCAATAGACAACGATTATCGAAAGTATTGTACTTTCGACACTGATCCTGATCTATGGTTGCCTTTTTCAGTATTAGGTAAGGAGTACTTAACGTGCTGGCTAGACATGGACAACCCACTACCGTTTGATGTTACAAACATTGATCAATATGCACACATCGGTTTCGAATGGCAGCCCAATAGTTTTAGTACACAGGTACTGGGACACCAACACTTTAAAAAATATTTAGAAGATCATAAAGTACCGCACGATGAATTTATTATAGGAAAGATACCTCTAGGATATTGCACCAATAAAAAAGATCTAGACTTAGATGAAGTTATGCGAAGTAATGTTGTGAATGTAGAAATGTAGGTAATTAACTACTAGCATAATAATCATAAATAACTGTATGCAAATATACATAACTGATAGTACCAAAACAACAAACCAATTAATTAAGAATGTACCACTAGTCGGCAATGGTAGTTGGGCAATTACTGCCTTTTTAGAAGAGCATATAACTCACACACGTCCTACTACCTTGTATTATTATTATGTATATGCTGACAATACTATATTTCAATCGTTAAATGTAATTGGAAGTGGTAGCAGGTCTGAACAATTATATGTTCCAACAGAAGTAGCCAAAGATATTAGAGAAGGGCGCTGTAAGATTATATTAGATCATTCACTTGAAGGATTTCCAGCTGGGTATTATGACCCAAATAATTTTCAAAAATTCTTAGGTGAGTTTGCTGATGATACTATTTACCTGACAGGTGATTATACAAACGGTTCCAAACAGTTTGTGCATACACGATATTCTAATTATTGGGAGTTAGTATGTTCAAAAGAAGCAAAGCGTAATACAGGAATGGATTCATACGTAGATGCAAAGATTAATATAACCTCTCCTACTAAATTTAAAGCAATATGTAAAAATAGATTAACACGTCCACATCGGATAGAGATTGTTAAACGCATAAATGATTTAAATTTGCAATACGATATTAACTATAGTTTTGGAATAGTGCCACACCACGGCAAGGGTTTGAATTTTACATTACGAGGTCTTACTCGTGCTATTAATAAAACTACACAAATATGGAAGCATGATGTAGAGGAACTCACCGCATGGGTAATAAGACATGGAGAAAAACATTTATTCCATGAGTATGTTAATCTATCAGAGAACCAGGCATCCACTGTTACTAATGAATTACTAAATGCACATTTGGATTCGTACTTTGAAATGATTGTCGAAACAAACTATACCGAACGTACTATATTTCATAGTGAAAAAACATTTAAAGCAATTTCGTGGTTACAGCCATTTGTAATGTTTGCAGAACGATACAGTGTAGAGGCTCTGCGTGAAATGGGATATGATGTATTCGACGATTTCATTGATCATAGTTATGATAACATTGCTGATCCTATAGAACGAATGACAGCAACGTTTCTAGAAGTCACTAGACTGTGTAATATTAGTCACTGTGACTGGTTAAAAATATATGCACAGATTACAGATAGATTAATTAGCAACCGAGAACATTTAATTAACTGCAAACAAAGATCGACTGCTTTACTTGGCATTAAAAATACAGGAGAATTATTATGGTAACAAAAAAAGAAAATTTAAAAAAGTGGGTATGTACTAAGCCGTGGAACTACTTGGATGTTAATCACTTTGGATCATACATGTGTTGCCCAAGCTGGTTACCAACCAGTATTGACAATGTTGGTACAGAAAATGAAGTATCTATCACCGAAGGATGGTTCGGAGAGACAGCAGAAAAGATTCGTGCAAGTGTACTAGATGGTAGTTTTAGTTACTGTAATCACACGTTGTGTCCTGATATTAGTGAAGTGTTAGCAGGTCGTACAACCGACACCGAGTTCTTTAAATTAAAAGAACACTATGTACCGCCAGAAGTACCAATGGTAGAACATATACTATATGGACAAGATAGGAGTTGTAACATGAAATGTCCTAGTTGTAGACCTGACGTTGTACCAAACGACAATGTAAATAGTGATACACATAAGAAAAAGCAATCAATACAAGAAGAGGTTGAAAATACATTCGGTAGCAGCATTAAAAAAATAATGCTAACTGGCTCTGGTGACCCTATTTATAGTAAGATATATAGAGATTTTTTAATCAATTTTGATGCAGCAAAGTACCCAAATATAGATAATATCCAAATAGTCACAAACGGTGTATTACTCAATGAGAAAATGTGGAATAGTTTTAACTGTCAAGAATATATTAAAACGTTTGATATAAGTTTCGATGCAGGCACAAAAGATACTTATGAAAATGTTACAAGACTGGGAGGAATATGGGAATCTTTAATTAAAAATATTAAATTCCTAGTCAACTTAAAGGATATGAAACGTCATTTTATTTTTAGTTATGTAGTGAGCGAGTATAATTTTAAAGAAATGGTTCAAGCAATGGAAATCATTGATGATATTACGAAAGACATGATAGGAACTTTTACTATTAATTTTAGACAACATGTTTATTGGTCTTCTGGTGCATTTACACGAGAGCAGGTAACTGCTATTAGTGTGTTTGACCCGTCGCACTTGCAACATACTGAATTTTTAGAACAACTGGAAATTATAAACGCACACCCACACGTGTCGCACAATTTCCATCATTTGATAAAGGAAGTATAGTATGGCACTATTGACAAGCAACAACATGATAGGTAAACAACCAACACAATTAATTAAATCTGGCAAGGTAAACTTAATAATGATCATATGTAATCATTGTCCTTATGTACTGTTTAGGATGCCTACTATTAGTCAGCTCGTTAAAGACTACAAAGATCAAGTAAACATTGTAGCAGTGAACAGCAATGACGCGAGTCCAACAACAGATGATAGCAGCATGGAAGATGCTCCAGAATTAATGCCAGCATTTATAGAACGATGGGATTTGCAATGTGAGTATATATTTGATGAAGATCAAAATATTGCACAAGAGTATGATGCAGTATGTACACCAGAATTTTATATTGTCAACGAAGATGGCATAATTGTATACCACGGAGAATTAGATCCTAGTCATACCTCCAATAAACTAATGCCAACAGGAAGTAGTGTTAGACATGCACTAGACTTAACATTGGTTGGTAAACCAATTAACTGGACACCTACTCCAAGTTTTGGTTGTAGTGTTAAGTGGAAGTAGTAACATGAATAAGATATGCACATATGCATGGAAAGGTTTACATATAACTCCTAGTAGTGACGTTACCATGTGTTGCAAACAACAAAGACAACTACCGTATCATACCGACTCAGTATCTAGAGACAACAGTATACACGATATACGACACAGTGAAAACTGGAACAAAGTAAGACAGAGTATGCTAGACGGCCAAGAACACGACAGTTGTAAAATGTGTTGGGACGATGAAAAAGATGGTATCACGAGTCTACGTCAAAATTCTAATAAATTTCACAGTGATTATTACGCAGAAATTCTTAAAAATAACAGCGCAGAACTTATCGACGACCGATTAGGCATAGTTGATATTAGGCAGTCTAATATATGTAACATGAAATGTTTAAGTTGCTCGCCTAGGTTTAGCAGTCTATGGAATTTAGAATCATTAAAACACAATACTAAATTTACTCAACACTTGCCTGGAACTAATGTAAAGAACAACGGTGTATTAGAAGTAAACACAGATTACATTAGCAATGATATTATGGAAAATATACCATATATTAACGAGTTTTATTTTGCTGGTGGTGAACCAATGCTTAATAAAATACATTGGGATATTCTCGAAGAACTAGATAGACTAGGCAGATATGATGTGAAAATTGTATACAACACAAACCTATTAAAACTAGAGTATAAAGGTAAACACATTTTTGATTATTGGGATAAATTCACAAATTGGCATGCAGGCATTAGTATTGATGCGATTGGTACAAGAGGCGAATATGTAAGAACTGGCACAAAATGGGATATATTAGATCACAATATTTCACTTGCATCCAAATATTACAAAGATAAAATAAACCTTGATGTTACTGTAAGTGCGCTAAATTTAGGGGGACTGGTCGATTTATTAGAATACACTAAGTCAAAATCTATTGACAATATCGTATTCACTAATTTTGTATACATGCCACAGTGGATGAATACATATAATTTGCCATTGCACTATAGACAAAAAATAGTAAACGATATACAACAATTCATTGATCAGCAGACAAGCTCAGAGTTTCTCAGATTTTTAAATAATAGTTTTAGCAACTTCAAAATAAAAATAGGCCAAAGCCAGAGATTCGATCTCAATGAAGAGTATGGATTTAAAGAGTTTATCAAAACGCATGATAAAATAAGGGACACTAATATATTTGAGAGTTGTCCCGAATTTATCGAATTATGGGATAGTATTAAATGAAGATAGGTATAATAGGAAGCGAAGGTATAGTAGGATCAGCATTGAATGCTGGCTTCAATCGCTTGGGTTTCTCAGTGACATGTCATGATATTTTAATTGATACATCTCTATCAAACATATTACATACTGAAATAGTATATATATGTGTACCAACACCGCCACACGAAGATGGAAGTTGTAATACAGATATAGTGGAATCGGTTGTAGATAAATTGTATAAACTAGAATACAATGGTGTTATTGCAATAAAAAGCACCGTGGGTCCTGGAACAACACAGCGTCTTATAGATAAACACAATGATCAAATAGTATTTGTGCCAGAGTTTCTTAAAGAACGTAGTGCAGAATACGACTTCGTATTCAATCATCGCTTGCTATTAGTAGGTACACATAATGTTAATCACTATTATCTAGTGCAGTGTACGCACGGACAGTACCCACAGGACTCAATGAGAGTAACGCCAGTTGAAGCAGAGATGATGAAGTACTATTGGAATACATTTAACGCTACTCGCATAACCTTTGCTAATGTATTCTACGAAATATGTCAAACGAATGGGGCAGAGTACGACAGAGTCAAAGAAGCATTCCTGCGAAGCAGTGATATGCCAGATGAGTACTTGGATGTTAAGCCAGAGTTACGAGGTTACGGTGGTGCATGTTTACCAAAAGATGTTAAAGCAACGCAGCATCTGTGTGATCAACACAGTCTACCGTTAAAGTTTTTTGAAGCAATAGATGCGACTAATGATCTATTCCATACTACAGTGTTTAAAGGAATGAGGAAATGAAATTAAAATTAACATTGTCAAGTAATGAACATCTACACATTGAGTTAGTTGACGATGATTGGATACATCAATGGGCAAGGAAAGTTGTAGCATTAGAGTTAGACACTACCGAGTATGTAGCACTTGGCTCGATTGTTAATACAAATACTGATATACTATTTAATAGTATTGATAACTTTATATTTGCCCTAGACAACGAACTTTCTAATTTAGGAATAACTGTGCCAGATTTTCTACCAACCGCAGAAAATCTTAAGAAGTTAGATTCGTGCGATATACAAATGCATTTAAATCGTATTCATCGTTGGCTCGTTTTTATGATGTTTAGAAAATCTTACATTGTAAATAATCAAGATTATATACCTAGCAACATTAATCAATTATTCGAAACACAATATGATAGTATGATGACTACATTATTAAAATTAAATCAACTAGTACATGCAATTGAAAGCAATTATACTAGTCCTGGAACAGCCACCTTTCCTGGTAATCAACATCAAAATTTATATTGGGATCAATCGTTTAAAGGAGATGATGTTATCTCATTAGCTGCTGATGCACCACTAGAGCGCATCTGTTCAATAGACAATCACGATGTATGGCTAGCAAAGAGAATACTAGGTAAAGACTTTAGAGAATGTTGGCTTGACAGTGATGATCCATCATACGAAGATATTACTAATATCGGCGATATATTACATTATGCATTTGAAGTTGATCCACTTAATAATTTAGATGACTTCTACACCAGTGAGCAATTTGCTTTATGGATGAAGCAACATGGACGTGAAATAAATATAAGCAATATAGGAAGAATACCAATTGGAAATATCTTGGATATGCCAGATAACATATATGAAATAATGCAAAGTTGTACCATAGAAAAGATAGAGATATTATGAATGTAGTAACAATAATGAAACCAGAAGTATTTACAGACTCGAGAGGGACTATACAAAGTTTTTATCCAGACGAAAACATTGTTGAATACAACCTAATGATCACCAACAAGGGCGATGAACGTGGATACCACTATCATCCTCACTTCATAGAGTACATGCTAGTAGTAGAAGGCGAGTGCTTGTTTAAAGAATATAGCGATACAATATACGAAACTATTTTAACAGTAGGTGATAGTATTAGAATACCAAAGCATACACCTCATACATTTGTAGCACTCACAGACTTCAAGTTTGTTAGTATGCTTACACAGCGATGGAACGACAGCCATCCTCCAATAATAAAGGTAGATAAAAATGGACAACGCATTTAGATACGTAGATGAATTTGAAAAAAAAATAGCATCTTACACAGGTGCTAAGTATGGCATAGCAACCGACTGTTGTACGCATGCATTATTCCTCAGCCTATATTATTATAAACAACAACACCATCGTCTTGCTAGCGTTGCAATACCTAAGAACACATATGTTAGTGTAGCAATGCAATGCATGCATCTCGGATTACATGTGGATTTTGTTGACAAAGACTGGTCAGGATGCTATACTATACACAACACGAATGTTGTAGACTCTGCGGCGAGATTAACACTTGGTCAATATGAATCAGGGACTAGTACATGTCTTAGTTTTCAGTTTAAGAAAATACTAAGCACAGGCAGAGGTGGAATGATATTAACAGATGATGATCAATTTTATAAGTGGGCACAACGAGCAGTACATGATGGTAGAGATATGAGCATACCATATGAAAAGGATAATATTACATTTGCAGGCTGGCACTACTTCATGACTCCTGAAACCGCACAAATAGGATTAGAAAAATTACGCTCCTTGCCAGACTATAACAACGACTGTGCTAGTAGCCAAACTTATCCTGATATATCTTACACCAGAGAGTTTATATAATGGCAGCTGGAGTTATAAGCGGTACACCGATACACGATGATAATAAAATGTATATACATGCTAGAACAAAATTTACACAAATTTATGCAGTTGATATGGCTATCGCTGGCGTACACACTGATTATGAAAATGAGATAATTGATATAGCAGCTCGTTTTATAGAATTTACTACACAAAACAAATTTGTTAATCAAGTTATAACAAGAAACGGTCTAGTGCAAAGTAATTACCCAATTAGCACACAGCTTGAGATATTTGATATACACCCAGATTTTCAAATAAGCCCAGTAACAACACCCCACCTTATTCTAGTATTTGGTATTCATACTGAGATGTGTGTATTAGATCACGCAGAGGCAATTAAGCAACGTTTCCCAAATGCACAAGTACTAATACTACATGACTTGTGTGCCGCAAAACACACTAGCGATGTGTTATTTAATTATTGTTTGAGATCTAAGCGTATAGATTTTGTAAATTCTAGTAAACTAGTAATAATAAACGAAGATTACGATTTAAAGGATGAATTATGAGACAGGTAAAGAAAGTAACCCAGTGTCGAAGTTGCGGCACAAATGACATGAACACAGTATTTGATATAGGCAAACTAAAGATTAATGCGTTTACATTACAGCCTAACACTGATGTAGGCACAGCACCGCTTGCACTTGCTCATTGTGACAAGTGTGACTTAGTACAACTAACGCATACTGTGAGAGAAGAAGATTTATATAAAAATTACTGGTACTTGTCTAGGCTAAACAAAAAGATTGTTGATAACTTAAAAAGTATCTCAATAGATGCTTCATACGAAGTAGAATTATATGCCAATGACATCGTAGTTGATATTGGTGCAAACGATGGTACGTTGTTAAGTTTTTATCCTGATAATGTAACTAGAGTAGGAATAGACCCAGCACAGAATATACACAACGAACTAAAAGAAAATTGTGACATTATGATAGGCGACTTCTTCAACAAGAAGAATTGGGAAGAGAAGATGGGTCAACAGAAAGCAAAAATTGTAACTACTGTTGCTATGTTCTATGACCTAGATAATCCAAACGCATTTGTACAAGACATCAAACGTATACTAGATGATAGTGGAGTATGGGTATGCCAGTTAATGACTGCTCGCCCAATGCTTGACACTAACGACTTAGGAAATGTTATACATGAACATTTAGAATACTATTCATACAAAGCACTAGTAAACTTATTAGAACGAAATGGATTAGAGATATACCAAGTACGTGAGAACGACATTAATGGTGGTAGTTATCAACTTTATATTCAGCATTTGAATAAAGGTAGTTGTGAGTACGAAGAGAATTGTTCAGTAGATAGATATGCTGATTGGAAAATAAATATCGATAAGAATAGAGATGACACTATGAACTTTTTACGTTCAGAAGTAGAAGACGGAAAGAAAGTTTATATCATGGGTGCTAGTACAAAAGGAAATACAATCATGCAATACTATGGATTAGATAGTGATGTAATTAGTGGTGCAGCAGAGATACATCCAGATAAGATTGGAAAGTATCTAGTTGGCAGTAGTATTCCTATTGTACACGAAGACGAAGCAAAAGAGAAAGCAAATTACTTCTTAGTGTTCCCATTTCACTTTAAAGAATTATTTGTTACAAGAATTTTAAAAGACTGGATTGACGAAGGCGGTAAACTTGTGTTCTGTACTCCAAAATTTGAGGTGATAGGATAATGAAAATAGCATTTATAGGAACAGGAAAATTAGGAATGCCATGTGCAGAAGCTATTGCTAGCAAAGGACATGATGTAACAGGATATGATGTTGCAAAGTGTACTAGTCATCAAGTAGTAATGTTTCCAACAATTCAAGGAGCAATTCAAGATAGAGATATTGTATTTGTTGCAGTACCTACTCCGCATGATCCAGACTATGATGGCAGAGCACCAACTGCACATCTGAATCCAAAAGACTTTAATTACAATATTGTAAAAGACGTATTAGCGGAAGCAAATAAGCACATGACACAAGATCAATTGCTTGTGCTTATTAGTACAGTATTGCCCGGTACAACACGCAAGGAGTTTGTTGACCTTGTGTCTAATACACGCTTTGTATACAATCCTTACTTGATTGCAATGGGAAGTGTAGCATGGGACATGGTCAATCCAGAGATGGTTATGATTGGTACCGCTGATGGAAGTGCCACTGGCGATGCAAAACAACTTGTAGACTTTTATAAAACTATAATGGAAAATAATCCACGTTATGAAATCGGTACGTGGGACGAGTGTGAGTGCATCAAAGTATTTTATAATACATTTATCAGTGCGAAAATAGGACTAGTAAATATGATTCAAGATGTTGCTCAACAACAAGGCAACATTGACGTAGATGTTGTTACTAATGCACTGGCATCTTCAACAATGCGTATTATGGGTCCACAGTATATGAAAGCTGGCATGGGAGACGGAGGTGGATGCCATCCACGTGACAACATTGCATTACGTTATATGGCAGATGAGCTTGGTTTAGGTTATGATATGTTTGACGCTATCATGAATGCTAGGGAAATACAAGCAAAGAACATTGCTTTAGAATTAGTAAAACATGCCAACGAACATAATATGCCAATTGTTATTCATGGTAAGGCATACAAGCCAAACGTAGGATATTGTGACGGTAGTTATAGTTTACTAATTGGACATTACTGTGAAGAGCAAGGCTTTGCTCCTGTTTATGTTGATCCACTAACAGGTGATGATTATAATCCAACAGATCCCTGTGTATTTTTACTAGCACACAGCGCAAGTACCACATATAAGTATATTGGTAAAGAAAACACAGACAAATTATATTGTGGTATTCCCAATGGCAGTGTTGTAGTTGATCCATGGCGTTCATATGTTAATAAAGATTGTAAAGTAATCCATTATGGCAACACTAGAAATGTCAGGTAGAATATTTACATTTGGTTGTAGTTTTACACGCTATCTGTGGCCCACGTGGGCAGATATAATAAATTATGATTTAGATAATCAATCTCATAATTGGGGTATTTGCGGAATTGGAAATATTGCTATATTACATAAGATGTTGGAGTGTGATTTAAAACACACGTTTGATTCTAATGACATTATATTAGTAAACTGGAGTTCGTGGCATAGAGAGGACAGGCTATTAGATCCTGGACTGTGGCAGGAAGGTGGAAACGTTTTTAATAATCAAAACTTTGACAAATCATTTGTCGACAAGTACTGGAATGAACACAACGATATTGTGAAAAATGTATCTGCTATAATAATGGCAAACAAAATGTTTAATATAAATTTCCAGAGTCACATGACAGACTTTGATACTTATAATGATATATCAGATAAGCATAACTATCTGTTTGACAACTTACCTAAAACAATTATTTTTGATGTTACTAATAATTCTAGGTTTGATAATAAAACATATGATTCTCATCCAGATGTCAGCTGTCATATCAATCACGTTAATACAATATACAATAGTATTGGCTTAACAATAAATCCAAGCACAGTTGATCATTTTAATAAATTACAAGAACGCATAGTAATCCAATTGACTGATACCGACATGGATATGTCATGGAATAAAAAAGTTAAATTCTTTACAAACTTGATTGGCTTTAATAATTTAGAATCTGACCAACAAGGGAATTTACTTGAATGATCACTTGGGGATGGACAGGACAAGCACATGATGCTAGTTTAGCAGTGTTTAGCAAAACTGGATTAGAGTTTGCTGCACATAGCGAACGTTATAGTCGTATTAAAAACGACAAAAACTTACATCCTGATTTAATTGCTGAAGCACTAGAGTTTGGTAAACCAGACCGTATATACTACTATGAACGTCCATGGCTTAAAAAGACACGCCAGTTATACTCAGGACAATATACACTACTTGGCAAAGAATCACCCACTAGATATATGCGCAAATACTTGCCAGATGCCCCTAAAAGTACCGCAGTTAGCCATCATTTAAGTCATGCAGCCGCAGGTTATTATACCAATCCAGGTGAGAAAGACAGTGCTGTACTTGTATTAGATAGTATTGGAGAATGGAATACTATTAGTATATGGCAAGGCACTGGTGGTAAACTAAAAAAATTATGGAGCCAGAACTATCCACACAGTGTGGGTATATGGTATAGTGCCATGACACAGCGTATAGGACTAAAGCCACAGGAACACGAATACATTCTCATGGGTATGGCTGCTATAGGCGATGCCAACAAGTATTATGATCTGGTTAAGATGGACTTTATTAAAAAGATGCCATCACTACAAGATCCACGTACCGTATTCAAGCGTAACTGTCACAGAGGATGTCTAGATTGGCGTACTGACTTGAATAGTGTGCAAGACTATGCTGACATTGCTGCAGCCACCCAACGTATATACGAAGAAATATTTGAAGCATATTGCCAAATAACAGCTAAAAAAGCTAAGTGTAAAAATCTAGTACTAATGGGAGGCTGTGCGCTTAATTGTGTAGCTAATACTATTGCTTATAAATATTTTGATAGTGTATGGATTATGCCTAATCCTGGTGATGCTGGTAGCGCAATTGGTTGCGTATTAGCACACAAAAAACAATTTATGGAGTTTACACATGCCTACACCGGACACGACATCGACGGCGAATACCCCATCAAAGCTATTATTAACGAGCTTACAAACAAAAAAATCTGCGCTGTTGCCAGCGGTAGAAGTGAATTTGGCCCAAGGTCTCTCGGAAACAGAAGCATTTTTGCTGATCCGAGAGGAGCCGATGTAAAGGACCGTGTTAATACAATTAAGCATCGTGAAGCATTTAGACCATTTGCTCCCATGATATTAAAAGAGCATTTGGCTGATTATTTTGAGTTACCCAAAAACTTTACTGAGTCGCCATTTATGCAGTATACACTTAAATGTCGTCAACCACACTTATTTCCTGCTATTGTACATTACGATGATACATCAAGAGTACAAACAGTGGATGAGTCAAATGGTTGGATTTATACCTTACTAAAGAGTTGGGCAATGAAAACAGGTTGTCCTATGTTGCTTAATACAAGTTTAAACATCAAGGGCGAACCCTTAGTAAATACTAAACAAGATGCTGAACGTTGGCAAGAACAATATGGAGTAAAAGTATGCTTACCAGAATTAGAAATTTTATAATGTATCCGTGGGATCGTTATCAACAACAGAAAAAACTAAAAAAACGACTAGAAGAATTACGCAAACGTGACCCATTCATTTACGATTAACCGATCAATACTTGACACAGTATATATAACCGTGTATAATAAACAGCACTGGAGAAATTAATTGCTAGACGTAATATTTTTGAGCTATGATGAGCCAACAGCAGACGAAAACTTCGAACTGTTGCAACTGTTTGCACCACATGCAAAGCGTGTACACGGTGTTGCGGGTATCTTAAACGCACACAAGGAATGTGCAAAAGCAAGTTCAACCAATTACTTTTATGTAGTGGATGCTGATGCTATTATAGACGAACAGTTTAGTTTTAGGTTTAAGCCAAGCCAACACAAAGAAGCATATGAAAATGTTGCTGAAACATCGTGTGTCTATACTTGGCGTAGTTTAAATCCAGTAAACAAACTTATATATGGCTATGGTGCTGTTAAGTTATTTCCCAAGCGTCAGTTACTACAAGCTAAAGAATTCAAAGTAGATATGACCACTACCATTGGATGTCCGTTTGTTCCCAAGTTTCAGATCAGTAACATCACAGCATTTAATACAGATCCTTTTAGTACTTGGAAAGGTGCATTCAGAGAAGCAACCAAATTGGCCTCGAGTATTATTCCCAATGGAGACAATACTGATAATGAGTACAGACTTAAAGTCTGGTGCGAGCGTGGCGAAAAAGCTGAGTTCGGTAAATACAGTATAATGGGAGCGCAACAAGGCAGAGATTTTGGTACACATTATAAGAATAATAAAGAAGCATTGCATCTTATTAATGATTATGTATGGCTAAAGGAGCAATTTAATGCAGCAACAGAGTAATAATGAACCAGAACTAAGTTCGGATGGATCGCATGTGGTCAATCATGAACTAAGTGCAAATTTACACTGGATGCACGGACTTGACGAATACCTAGAATTTAATAATCATCCTGACATTAAAATATATCAAGATCTTAAAAAAGCCATACTGTATGGAAACATCTGGCATATTAAGAATTTATTGACAAGTGAAATACATCGTGGCCACACTGACCTAACTGACGAGTTTCTTAACATTATTCTATCACACTATACTGGATATAAGCATATTACCCATCGCAAGGTACTACAGTATGTAGCACACAGTATTGACAGTGAATATATCAGAAAGATCAGCAGCTGGAGCATTAAATGGCAAAATCGTGCAAACCTCAATGATCACTTTAGTCGCGGACAAATGAAAAGTAAATGTTGGATGGTGGATCAATTGAATGAAATCTTTGAAAATCAATATTTAGGAACAGTAGCACATTATGGTGGTTGGTATGCAACCGTAGCACAGCATATATTTGAACAGTTTAAGGTTAAAAACTATTACAACTTGGAAGTTGATTCTGACTGCATTGAGATCGCAGATGACTTTAATTATGAACAAACTGTTGGATGGAAGTTTAAGAGTGTACAGCAAGACGTAGGGGATATAGCCTGGAAAGATGGCGATAGTTTTGATGTAGAAATAGAGAATCGATCTGGTAGGATGGCTCCTATAACTATTACGCCTGATCTTATTATCAACACCAGTTGTGAGCATATGAACGAAGATTGGTTTAATAATATACCCACTGGCAAGGTGGTGTGTTTACAAACTAATGATTATTTTGATAACTCACAGCATATAAATTGCTGTCGAGATTTGGCTGATGCTATTGCAAAATATCCAATGAGTGAAGTTTATTACAGTGGTGAAATTGACACACACTTGTATAAACGATTTATGATAATTGGTGAAAAGTAATGATGAACGATTTAACCCTGCGTGAACTACAAACTGAAAGTGCTAGAGCTCTAAGTACAATGAGTGCTACCAACAATAATATCTATCAGTTTAATAAAAAAGCACATCACGATAGCCAGAACTGGTATCGTGCCGTAATTGAATGGTATGTGCAAGAATACGGCGACTTACCTAGTAAAACAGGACCTGGCAAAGAAATTAAGTTAGTGCTAGACAAATAAATGCAATTCAATAAAGTTTTTAAATTATACGTATTCAAAGAACAGGACCGTGCAAATTTAAGTTTGTGGGTTAATGACAGTCTGGTTATTGAATATCGGTTAACCATAAAAGAACTACAACATATTGTAGATAACTGGGAATCAGGAGTTGAACTCACTACTGATAATAATACCTGGGTTATAGAATATAAATTGTACGGCCCACGTCCAGAACGAAAATATAGTCCGTATGTAAGACTTAGTGTTAACCATACGGATTGTAAATTTCACTATAGATTAACTTATAATGATATGTTAGAACTACAGCGTGATTTTTTCTATCAATTAAATAATAACATGTACTGGGAAGAAAATGTATAACTATCAAAATATAAAACAAGTACATCTAGAAGTTACACAACGCTGTCAGGCGGCATGTCCTATGTGTGACCGTAACGAAAACGGCGGTGTTGACAATAGACATATTACTAACGCTGAACTTAGTTTAGCTGACTGTAAACGTATTTTTACGCCTGAATTTATAAAACAATTAAAGTCTATGTACATGTGCGGTAACTTGGGCGATCCTATTGTTGCAAAGGATACATTGGAAATATTTCGTTACTTCAGAAAACACAACCCTACAATGTGGCTAAGTATGAATACAAACGCAGGAGCAAAAAATGAAGAATGGTGGGGACAGCTGGCTGAAGTTTTTGGAAGGATGGGTGCCGTCATATTTAGTGTGGATGGTTTGCGTGACACTAATCATTTATATCGTCAAGGAGTTGTATGGGATAATGTAGAACGCAACATGCAAGCATTTATTTCTGCAGGTGGCAGAGCACGTTGGGATTACATTATTTTCGGACACAATGAGCATCAAGTAAATGAAGCTGAGGCACTTGCTAAACAGTGGGGTGTTGAACGTTTTCAAAAGAAAAAAAGCGCACGTTTCTTTACAGCAACCAGCAAAGCCAAAGATCAACATCAAGCACAGAATCGCAAAGGTGAGCAAACACAAGTTATTGCCAAACCAATTAAACTAGAAAATCAAAACTTAGCACTGCTCAAGCAAAAAGAGATAGAAAAAACATACGGCAGTATGAATGATTATTATAATAGCTGTAGTATAAAATGTAAAGCAGTAGAAAAATCAGAGATCTTTATTACAGCAGAAGGCTTATTGATGCCTTGTTGTTGGACTGCTGGGCGAATGTACAAGTGGTGGCACAAGGACTATCGTATAGAACAAATTTGGGATCATATAGATCGTGCAGGCGGAATGTCAACTATTAATGTTATAGAAAACGATTTAAAACAAGTAATGGAAGGTCCACTACTCGATAGTATCGAGTCTAGCTGGAAGCTAAGTAGTATAAAGGAAGGCAAACTAGGTGTATGTGCCATGAAATGTGGTAGCGAGTTTGATCCATTTGGAGAACAATTTAAATGACAAAAGTAAGTGATACATTTTGTATATTACCATGGGTACATTTAAGCACACGACCAGACGGCAGTATGCGAGTATGCTGTACAGCCAACGCCAGTAGTGTTGGGCCTACTAATGAAAAAGGCGACTGGGGCGGCATGGTTGGTGTACTAAAAGATGACACCGGCAAGCCCAACAACTTAAATGTTAGTGATTTTGAAAGTGCATGGAACAGTACATATATGAAAAATGTACGGTTACAGATGCTTAATGGTGAAAAGCCACCAAGTTGCATCAAGTGCTACAAAGAAGAAGATGCAGGGCATCGCAGTAAACGACAGTGGGAAACTGCATATTGGAGTCAGCGAACCGATGTTGATGATCTTATCGCCAATACACAGCCTGATGGTGAAGTGCCTCCCAACTTGGCATACATTGACTTACGCTTTGGCACCAAGTGTCAGTTAGCTTGTGTTATGTGTAGCCCACATGACAGTAGTGGTTGGGTTAAAGATTACAAAAAGATATTTCCAGCAGTACAAAACACCACACTTAAAGATACTATGCAGTGGAGTGACAAGGGCAGTATTAATGGAAGCAGTTACAACTGGCACAAACAAAATCCAGTATTTTGGAAACAGTTTTACGAACAAATGCCCAGTATGCAACAGATATATTTTGCTGGAGGCGAAAGTCTTATCATTGAGGAACATTATGAAATACTTGAACACGCAATTAAAATGGGGTATGCAAAAGATCTGGAACTACGTTACAACTCGAATGGAGTTGAATGGCGAGAGGATCTATTTGATCTATGGCGAGAATTCAAACTGGTGCGTTTCCATTATTCGGTAGACAGCATACATGAAATGAATGACTATATACGCTATCCAAGTGAATGGCAACGCACAGCTGAAGTATTCCACATACTGGATACACAGACAAGCAACAATGTAGAGATAACAGTTGCTTGTGCTGTACAAGCACTTAATGTATATTACTTGCCGGACTTTATCAAGTGGAAACTGGAGCAAAACTTTAATAAAATTAATATGTGGCCGTTTGGTGCTGGTGGTATTAACTATCACTTTGTTTATCATCCTGGACACTTAAATGTTAAAGTACTGCCAGACTGGTTTAAAGCTGAGTGTCGTAAAAAATACGAAGAGTTTTATCCCTGGTGGGAAGCGAACTGGGAGAAATGTATACCCAGTTGGCATCGTGGAAAAGTGGATTATGAAACATGGCGCAATGCTGATTATGGGATCAAACGATTGGAAGGTATGTTAACATTTATGGAAAGCGAAGACTGGAGTGTCCGTTTACCGGAAATGAAAGAGTTTTTGGCACTGTGTGACAGACAGCGTAATAATAGTTTCAGTGACATATTCCCAGAAATGAGGGACATTTTTAAATGAGTAACTCAGAGATTGATTTTGTCTTTTTGTCAATGCCTAAAATGAGTGTTGAAGCACCTAGTGTTGGGCCTGCACTATTAAAAACAGTGTTGAATGAACACAATATTAGTTCAATGATACTTGATTTAAACATAGAGTTTTTTAACTATCTAAACAATTTAGAACAAGATCTCGGTTATCATTATTATGAGAAAGATGATAGTGCATTTTTCTTAGATAGGTATCCCAAGTTTGTTGAAACAATTGTACCAATATCTGAGAAATTTTGGAAACAAAAAGTCAAAGAAATTTTAAAACTAAAACCAAAATTTGTAGGGTTAAGTTTGTTATCCGAATACAGTCATTGTAGTTCGATATATATAAGTAAACTAATAAAAAAAGCTGATCCCAATATAATAATTGTATGGGGAGGTACTGGCGTCTTGCCAAGATACATAGAGAGGATTATCAGGCTCCATGGAGAATATGAGTTCATTGACTTTTATGTAGAAGGCGACGGAGAAAAAGCTATCATTGAACTAATAAACACATACAAAACATCTGAAACAAAAAAATACAAAGTTCCCATTGTCAATTTAGAAAGTATTCCGTTACCGGACTACAGCGATATTAAATGGGATATATACAGACCCCCTGGGGAACATAAACCTATATATGTAACTGGTAGTAGAGGATGTGTTAAACGTTGTGATTTTTGTAATGTATATGAAATTTGGCCTAAGTATATCTTTAGATCAGGTGAAAGTATTGCCAATGAAATAATATATTGTGTAGAAAAATATGACAGAAATATGGTTCTTTTTACTGATAGTTTAATCAATGGTAGCATGAAACATTTTAGAAATTTGTGCAGTACTTTAAAAGATTACAACACAAAAAATGAAAAAAAGATCCAGTGGAGTAGCCAATGGATTGTGAGAAGTCAACACCAGATGACTCGTGATGATTATGTGTTAATGAAAGATAGCGGATGTACAATATTAGAAATAGGTGTTGAAAGTTTTTGTGAAGACATTAGATGGGAAATGGGTAAAAAATTTACCGATGAGGATATGTGGTTTTGTTTCGATACACTGAAAGATTTAGAAATTCGACAGACCTTTTTAATGATTGTAGGATATGTAACTGAAACAGAACAGCATCATCAGCACACGTTAGACACTGTACGCAAGCTATTTGAACGAGGACACGCAGAGCACATAGAATTTAGTTTTGGTAACATATTACATCTAGGAACAGGCATGCCTGTTTATGATAAGTTTAAAGATGAGATTACTCATTATAATGATCATATAGATTGGACATATAAAGATAACTCACTAGAAGTAAGAGAACGAAGATTATACGAATGTAGAAAACTTGTCGATGAGTTAAATGAACAATATTATAGAAAACCAAAAAGAAACGATCTTATTTCTGTAAAAAGAGCCGAAGAAGATATTAATACAAGGAAAAACCAATGAGTTGTACATTTTGTCCACTTCCGTGGAACAGTATTAACCTAAGAAACAATGGCGACTTACGTATTTGTTGTAATACAAACAGTTATAGTCCACAGCGTGGTATTATGCGTAAGGAAGACGGCACACCTTATAATGCTGGACGTGATGATTGGAACGAAGCACGTAATGCTGAATTACTCAAAGAAGTTCGTGTGAGCATGATGAAAGGCGAATGGCATCCTGAGTGTGAACGGTGTAGACAGGAAGAAAACAACGGTATACGCAGTCGTCGTGAATATGAAAATGAAGACTGGGGCAAGTGGTTCGGTGACATCAGTTTAGAAAACATGTTGCCTATCACACAAGAAGATGGAACCATTGACCCACAAAAACAAGATGTAGAATTTATAGATATACGTTATGGTAACTTCTGTAATTTAAAATGCCGCATGTGCGGACCTACTGACAGTCACACCTGGTATGAAGATCATGTTAAGCTAACTGGGCGTACACACTATAAAGATACACATGAAAAGATCGAACTATCCAAGAATAACAAAGGACGTTGGAGTACAAGTCAGTATGACTGGTTCCAACAAAATAATGTGTACTGGGATAATTTTGAAAAGTATGCACCCTACAGTAAAAAGATTTATATTGTAGGCGGAGAGCCGCTTATTATCGATGAGCATACTGAAAGCCTAGAACGCTTAGTGGCCAGTGGAAGAGCAGGAAAAGTAAGACTAGAGTACAACACAAACTTAACAATGGTTCCCACAAAACTTATCAAACTATGGGAACAGTTTAAACAAGTACGTATAGGTGTTAGTATAGACGGCGTAGGCGATGTGTTTGATTATCAACGCACACCTGCAAAATGGAGCAGTGTGTATCGTAACATGCAACGCTTGGAAGAAGCAGACGTAAATTTAAAAGCCTGGTATGCATTTACTGTTACCCCGTATAATGTTTTCCACTTCCCTGAGTTCATGCGCTGGAAACTAGAGGAGAGCGGCTTAGACAGCTATAATCCTGTTACTGGCCCACGCCCTATTGTAACGCATCACATGTGTCACAGCCCCAAATACTACAATGTCAAGGTTTTACCACCTGAACTAAAACAACAAGTAGTAGAGCATTACGATACGTTTCGTGTATGGATACAGAGTACTGATTACAATGACCATATTAAACAGAGCTTTGAAAAACTACTTGACGGTGTACAGAAGTTTATGTTAAGTGAAGACTATAGTGAACAATGGTTACCTGAATTTGTAAAAACAACACGTAAGCTGGACGAAATACGCAATCAAAATGTATTAGATATTGTACCACAATACAGGGATTTGTTTAATGATTAATTGTGAATGGATCAATAAAGCACTGCGTGTGGAGTTTACAACAATAGATAATCAGTTATACTACAAAACACGTCCGTGTTGTCATATGCATGGATTTAAAATAGATAAAGAATTTCAGAATTGGAGTAAATGTACAAGTTGGAGAGATTTAGAAACTCACAGTAACAGAAAACATTTTATAGATTGGCAAAATACCCAACCAGGCTTCCATACTGCATGTCATCCTTGTGAGACTGCTACACTCAGTGGTAGTAATATTAATCCAATAAATCATTGGAGTAAAAATGACTCAGTTGATTATCATATATTAGATGTTGTAGTTGGTAATACGTGTAACTTAGCTTGTCCTTTTTGTAGTCCAAGTGTAAGTAGTCTAATTGAAAAAATTACAAACAGCTTACCAGATAGAAAATCATTGCCGGGAAAATGGGGACACCGGGCAGAAAAGAACGGCAATCCATCTGATGTAGCTTGTATTGTAAGTGAATTTATATCTAATAGACGAGTAGGCACATTAAAAGTAATTGGAGGTGAACCGTTACTGGCTGAAAATTGGAATGAAATAGGCAAGGTTATAGATAGCGGAGCATGTAGAGACATGTGTTTGACATTTACAACTAATGCTACTATAATGAACAAAAAAATAGTAGATAACTTATACAAAGTTAAAAGCAGTAATATCACCGTTAGTCTAGACAGTATCAATGAAAATTATAACTTCATCAGATGGCCGCACAAATGGGACAAAGCATTAAGAAATACACAGTATCTATTAGACAATAGACCTGACAGTGCATTTGTAAATATAGATAATCTTGTTAGTGTTTTCAACTTTGAGTATTTGCCAGATATAATAAAAGTATTTAAACAGTTTCCTAGTTATAGTTTTAATTTTGATTTAAAGCCTATGGGAAGTGAACTAGACTTTAAAGTATTACCGGAGCATATACTGTACAACACACTTAAGAAACTTAATAATATGGATCGGCATTCATGTACTACTATAGAATATGTATTGGATAATTACAAAAATCTAAATCAACAGCACTTACGTGAAAAGACTAAAAACAGTGTAGATTGGTTCCTGAAGCAACGTGGTATGTCATCACAAGTGTTGGGTAAAGATACTACAGAATACCTACAATTGTGAGTAGCTATCCCATATACGTTCTCTCCAGCTTTTGCCCGCTTTGCCGTGAACAATTAAATGATATCTGTCTTGATCACTGTTGTTCATAACACAGTGCTGATTGTATAGATTTAGTTTTATTACTCTGCCCTGTTTAAACGGAAGATGACCAACATCTTTCATGTAAAATTTACAATCAGCTGGATTGTTAAGTGCAATATTAATAGGACCCAGTCTTGCTTCCGAGATATCTTCCACATCTTGATGGGGTTGTATATACCCTCCAGCGCACAGTTTCATTATTCTTATTCTTGCATATTGATCATAGTCAAAAGTTTGTTTAAAAAACTTAGTGATAGTAGGACACCAATCTGCTATGTCAGTCCATCTATAAGGAGCAGTTTCTCTGTCAGGAAATCCGTAATACGGATGATGGTCAGTATGTACACTGCTCAGCCCATGTATACACAAACTCTGCCATCCTTGACTATCTCCCGATCTGTGGTGTACATATAACTTGGATAGATTTTTTGCTTCCTGATGCATAGCGTTCCAATCTGCATTTTCAAAACCCACTATAGGTAGAAATGGAATACTGTTACGAGACATCAAATCAACTACATTTTCCACATTGGGGTCTTTATTCAGCATTGCTGGGTAGTTATTTTCGTGTATAAAATTTTTCATTACGCTTCTACTTGTATAATTGTTGACACCATTATTTATTCTACATAAATATTAACATGCTACATAATTATTTATTCATATTTCTAGACAACACACAGTATTTTAAAAATAAAGATATTGAAAGATACAGTAAAAATTTACTACAATATTGGGTAGTAGAAGCAAGTATATACACAAATGTAAAAATAGTTAAAGATATAAAAAGTGCATTGGATTTTGTAAAGCATTCAGAGCTAAAACATATTGTTATTGTAGACATAGGTAATGACTTGGAAGTTCAAGGACAGTTTGTACACAAGTTAGTGGATTCAGTGTCAGACACTGATGTACTACTAGGACATATTTTAGACAAAAAAGATAGGTATTACGAATTGCATAACCAATGTTTTTATTTTCGTGGTGATATATGGCGTAGTTTAGGGTGTCCTGAATATGGATATCCACAAGATCATAAAACACTAACCATACCAGTTAGATCAGAACAAAATCATCATGATGATTATACACCCCACTGGGTGGCACCAGGCAAAGAACCCAAACAGTATACCAATCTAAAACAAGGACACAATTTTGTTAGTTCATTTTTAGATGCTGGGTATACAATAAAAAGTTTTGATGAGAAAGTTAGAAGAAGTAAAATGTATGCTTACCCGTGTGAAGATGATGATAGCATGCAAGACATACTGGATTTAAATTTTAAACAAAAGTATTACATGTTTAACACAGAGCGTATTAAATTTGATCAGTTACCACAATCTCCGCTAGACAACTTTGCCACAGTAAGTGCAGGACTAAATCATTTAAAAGTTCTTAAACAGTGCGGTTACAATAGCAATATTAACTTGTTATTTTTTGACTGGGATAGTTTTAGTCTAAGCATGATGGAAAAAATTTATAAAAACTGGGACGGGTATAATTATCCCACCTTTATCCAACAAAATTCAGACTGTGAAATTGTTGCTGATAATTTCGACACCTGGGATAATTTTGTAGAATTCTGGGGAAGTGAACAGGAGTTCGCCGATTGGTTTGCAGAGTTTCGTACATATGCAACTGTAAACTTCTTAAATATAGATATAATGAAAGATGATGTAAGTTGCTTTACAGATTTTTTCCAGGGCAATAGCGAACTATTATGGTTAAGTAATATCTTTCATTACAAACCGTCCAGTATATTATATGATAACAACTACAGAGCAGAGCGACAGGACTTGGTTGTGTCGCAACTTAAAAGCAACACAATAGTATTTGCAGATAGTGTAAATTTGAATCAGTCCAAATTTTTTACAAAATCTTGCTATAAAAAACAAAAGGATAATTAAAATGGAAAAACTTTATGTGTATCCAGACAGTAAAATAGGACCTGGCAGTCATCCAATTGATATAGATATCGAATGGCATAAACGTGCGTTAACCAATGCAATAGACTCAGGCGATTGCAAAATTAGAGGTGCTAATGATCTCAATAGATTTGCTAAAATTCCAGATCAATCACGAGCGACAGAGTTAGATAGCATTTTAGATTCACGCATGGGAATACGTATGGATTGGACCTGGGAATATTTCCACAGTGGAGAACCAGCAGGGTTGCACACCGATTATGTATCTGAAACATACGCACATCCTCAGGAACCTGATACTAAAGATTCACACACAATTAAAGTTGCAGCTGGTGTTATTATTCCATTGGAGTGGAATACAAAAGGATGTGTTCCTTATACAATCAACTACGACAAAATGGAAACCACTGGCAGTAAGTTGATGTATTCAAAAGGTGAAATGCGCCATGTAAAAAATTTAGAAGACGTTGTTCATTACAGAGGCAAAGATTGGAAGTTTTGGCATTATGATCCTGAAGTTTTAAAGTATCATCCAATTGCTAGTGGATATCTGACAGAGTTTGCAGAACTTAAAGTACACAGTGCTTATGAATGGAAATTAGGTACAATGATGTTGTTTGATCCTGCGAGATGGCACAGTAGTAGCTGGTTTTTGAGCAGTAAGTTTATACCTACAAATTACGAACAAGCAAAAGAATACAAAAGAGCAATAGTTGGATTTGGTACTATAACTATACACAACCATGAAAACGAGCTTTGTAATGAAATTTTGTAAAAGAGTTTATGCTGAGCGGCACCTAAGATTAAATGAAAGCAAATTAGGTCATTGTGCTAAAATGAAAATGCCTATCTGTGACACAGATAGACACAAAGAGGTCATTGATATATTAGAGAGTGGAAACTTTCCTGATGAATGTTATATGTGTCAAAATGCAGAACAAGAAGGTATTCGATCTTGGAGAGATCAAGGAAATATACTGCACAGTGATACGAAAATATTTAAGATAGAGATAACCTTGGATAACACTTGCAATTTAGCATGTGGTTATTGCTATGGAAATCTAAGCAGTGTATGGGAAGCTGAAGCAAAAAACGCACCCAAGAAATATAAACACTTTCATTCACTTGCTGCTAAACCAGATAATGCTACATCACAAGAGTCTTTGGATTATATCTATAGTGCTGTACGCCAAGCTGCACAAAGGGCCAAAGATGTAGATAGAGTAGAAATTATACTATTGGGTGGAGAGCCCTTTTACAACGCTTTTTTTAAAAACAGTCAATTGACCCCTCTAATAGACGAATACTTTAAACTAACAACTGATCCACATACAAATATATTGCTTAATATTTTTTCTAATTGTAACACCCCAAAAAATATGATAGACAAATACATTAATGAAATCAATGCGTTAAAAGACAAATACAAAGAAACTAGTCTTTATCTTATGCTATCTATTAGTAATGAGTCTACTGAAAAGACCAGTGACGCAATCAGATTTGGTTCAAATTGGAATAACTTTAAATATAATCTAGATAGGTTTTTTAACAGTTCGATCGATAGAATGCAATTTCATTTAACAATTAATAGTCTCAGTATAACAAAACTAACAGACTATTTGAAATATATCAATGAAATGTCACAATTGTATCCTCGCAAATCAGTAGCAGTTCAGCTGAGTCAAATTTACGAACCCAAAGCATTTAGTATCAGTGTACTTGATCAAAGTTTTGAAAAGTATATACATCAAGCCAAAGAGTTTGCAGATACTACTAATTTACTGTTGGAAGGTTTGACTTTTGATGAGTTAATTTCGTCCTTAGGTAGGAATACAGACAAAAAATATCTGTTAAACGAATATCTAAACTATTATAAAGAAGTGAGAAAGATAGATCTGGCCCAAATTGAGCCAGAAATATATTTTTATGTTAACAACTAATTTACAAGTCGTAATGAACTGTAATAGGTTCTTTGACAAAAGTGTGCATCATTCTACCAGTTTCATGATGTACTCTACGATTTAAACTGTCGTCTTTAATGCCAACACCCATCATTAATACAACTCTGTCAGTTGCACCAATAATTTCCTGTATAGGTTCATTATGGAAACAAGCACAACAGCCAGTTCCGTAACCCAGTTGACTTGCAATTACATTTATATAACCAGCTGCAATTCCAATCGCCATGTCTTGATCTCGCATCCAATTTTTTTCTAATCCGCCATCGTCATTTTTCCACTTTTCTTCGTACTTGGTTGATCTAATTGTATCAGTAAAAATAAATAAACTATGTGCAAGAACTTGACTATTTGTAGTCATTTCTAAATTTCCAGTTTCCTCATTTTTGATACCCAATCCTTTTGTATGCTTGTAAATTTCCTCAATGGTGTTTCTATTCGTAATCACATGCAAATCGTAAAATTTAAAATTTTGTTTACTTGGACAATTAGTTGCAGCATGAACAAGAAGATCTATATCATCCTGTGGCATTTCCTGACTTAGGTCCCAATTCCTTTGAACATGTTGGCTGCGAATAACAGCTTTTTTGATATGTGTGCTAGCATCATCTACTAAAAACATTTCTTTCTCCTCCTATGTTAGTAGTATTTATGGTGATAAGTAAAATAAAGAGGGTATTATGAACATTTTAATAAGCGGAAATCCTACAGTAGGATTAGCAAAATCATTACATACACTTTATCCAGACGCAACTTATTGTAGTCGAAGTAATGGGTATGATTTAGTAGAAAACCAAGGAATAAATGCATTTGCAGAATTATCAACACAATATGATGTTGTAATAGTAAACAGCGCATTATGGAGATTCCACCAAACTGTGCTATTAGATGCAGTACACAAAGCATGTAGAAAAGCCCAGAACAATGCCCACATCATATGTATTGGTAGCACTACTGATAAAACTAGCAAGGGCACTACTTGGCTGTATAACGCAGAGAAAAAAGCACTTAGAGACTATTGTAATAGTTTAGGATTAATTGGAGTATGGCACAGTGGCCCCAAGGTCAGTTACATTAGTTTCGGAACACTCAGTAACAACCAGCATAAACATCCTGACAGAAAATGCTTGGATATAGATGAAGCAGCTGGGTATATTAAATGGTTGATTAATCAGCCTAAGTATGTTATAATAAATGAACTGAGCATAGACCCTATGCAAGAGAGGCAAATTTGACACAAGATTTAAAATGGAGTAATTATGATTTTACCAAAATCCCGTATGATGACATTGTTAGTGTTGGTCAGCGTACTTTGTTGTACCGTGATCTATTCACTGTCAGTTGGCTCCTCGGAAGATTCTGTAATTACAAATGCAGCTACTGTTGGCCTTATGCCCGTAGTGACCGTAAAGACCACCGTCCTACCGAACTATGTGTCAAAACAATTGACGAAATAAAGAGGCAAGCACGTGAAAACGGATTTAATAGCTTTCATTTTAGTCTTAGTGGTGGTGAGCCTACTTTTCATCCTGGGTACCTGGACATTCTACAACATCTGGCTGATGACATAGATAACACAAACTATACCAGTGTACACATGACGTCAAACTGTAGTCGTAATATGCGATGGTTTGAGCAGTATGTTGAAGCAGTAAAGCCATTTCATAGAGCAAGTATTACAGCAAGTTTGCATACAGAACACTTAAACACAGTGGAGAAGATGCAGGACTTTGCAGACAAGTTGATCCTGTGTCAAGAACACGATGTACAAGTTACAATTAATATGGTCATGGTTCCAGACTGGTTTGAACGTGATTGGGAAAACGCCTTGTTCTTCCACGAGCAAGGAATCAACGTTACCCTTAAACCTCAATCGGATCCGACTGCGTCCAGAGTGGTTGATGGATACCGACCGGAAGACCTAAAACGATTGCACAACGGTATGCCGCAAATGGCGTATACAGAAGTAAAGCGTAAATGGAGTGGTAGACCGAAACCTAGTTTTGAATTACCCCCAGAGACTCTGGGTGAGAATGACAAGAGTGTGCCTTGGCATATGCAAGTGGAGTTTCGGGACAGTACTGGTAAAAAGTGGTATATGGATCAAGCTGAACGCTTTAATGCATTTAACTTTAATAACTTCCAAGGCTGGAGTTGCAACAGTGGATATCAGGGTATTATAATACGTGAACCAGACGGTAGTATCAAACGCAGTTACAGTTGCCATGACGCACCGCTGGGTAATATTGAGACAGGATTTAAACTGTTTGATGGACCACGTGTGTGTACTACACCAGCATGTGTGAGCAGTGCTGATAGTAAAATACCTAAAAGGAAACTCAACTTATGAAGGGGTATGCGGACTGTATGGAGAAGTTGTATGACTAATTTTATAAATCTTAAACATTTCACAATATATAATCTGGATGATACTCTCGACGATTTATTAACCTCTGGAAAGATTAGCTGGAAAATTGGCGACAACCAAATTGGTATAAACACATTGCCGGGGCATGAACAAGACGTACATTGCGCTAGTGGTAGCTTAATATGGGATTGGCATAATGCGATACGTGACGAAGATGACAACGTAGTAGACGTACCAAAATTTGCCACACCACGACAAGAAAGTGATTTTACAGTACTATGTACACAGTTTATAGGAACACCATTTGAAGAGTTATATACTGAATTAAATCAACACTATCACGTAGGACGTGTAAGATTGATGCGAAGTGAACCCAAAACATGTCTCACTTGGCACCTAGACCATCATCCACGAGTACATTATCCTATTCAGACTGCTGAAGGATGCTTAATGGTAATCCACGACGAAGTAAAATATCTACCCCAAAATACTTGGTGGTATACTAATACTACAATTAAGCACACAGCGTTTAACGGGTCAAGTAAGCATAGAATACACTTAGTTGCTACTATATTAAGTGAACGTTAAAAACATGATGACTAAACGTATTGACAATCAACATATTGCGCAAGTAGGCGAGTTTGTACGTAAATGTGAACAACTTGGATACAATAATAACTCCAGTTTAAAAAATATGAAATGGGATTGGTGTTTAGAATCGGGCGCTTGGTTTGCTACATATATAGACGACAAGATCATAAGTTTAAGTGGCATACATCCGTTTGAGGATGGTTATAGAGCACTGTTTAGAGGTGCGCAACTATATTCACGTGACGTTGGACTAAACAGATATCACATGCAGAGTTATTGCTTTAGTGAACAGTTGCCATTACAATTAGAATATGCTGGTGAGTTACCAGTATACATTACAACAAATACAGATCACGATGCAAGTGGACGTATGGCAGGAGTTAATAGAATATTTCATCACTTAGCTAAATACGACATCGTAGACTTTGTAAGAGCTGATGAAGTATTTTATACACAACAAAATATATGGAAATTAAATAATGAAAAATACAAAAATATTAGACTTTAAACACCTGCAAAAAGTCGGTGCAGGTTATTTTAAACACTTGACATTGGCTACATATTATAATATACTAGCATTAGGTGTGTTAGTAACCGGAATAATTCACAGTTTTATACCGTGGCTATTTCCGTTTACTCCTTACTATCTAGCTAAGAGGATTGTAGATGGCACTGAACGAAACTTTAAAAAAGATAATTAACACTGGTACAGCATTGCCAACCAGTGGGACCACCGGTGCGCCTAGACGTATATTTCAACCCCCACATAAACTACAAGCCGCTAATAGTGTAGCTAGACAAGTACAAGATATTACGGTTAATAGTCGTATACTAACAGTGTGTACACTAGAACATGCTGGCGGATTACTTGCGCAAACATTACCTGCTGTAGAAGTTGGTGCCCTGGTTGACATACAAAAGTTTAATCCTTATAGTTGGGTTAGACAAATTACAGATTATACACACAGTCATTTAACACCAGACATGGCTCGTGCTGTAATAAAAACTCGAGGATTCAATACTTTAAATTTGAGTGGCATAACTATTATGTGTGGTAGTGATAGAGTACACAGTCGTATTATTCAATCATTTATCGATCGTGGCGCCACTTTTATTGCTAATTGGGGTATGACAGAAGTAGGCCCAGTAGCAATTAATAGTACGTTTACTCCAGGTGACACAGTCAGTTTAACTGAAAGTATAATGGGCGATCAAATACATTGTGATACAAAGATTGTAGACGGTGAATTGTTGGTTAAAGGTGACATTTGTGTATATGACGATTGGTATCACACTGGTGACCTAGTAACATATAATAATAGAGTTTACTATTACTTGGGAAGAATTGATGCAATTAGAACTAAATGAATATTTAAAAATACATAAAAAAACACTACAGCCATTGGATATAAAAATAGATGTGCCATTATTTGAACAACAAATGGAAAAATACAACTACGCATTTAGACGCTGGGGGACAAAGCATCACGAATATCCAAGATACGGTGCTCCATTAGTAAATGTAAATGGAGAAATGTTTAACAATCCAGAGCCAGTATGTTATCCACTGGATCAATGGAATAAAGATCTGCCTGAAGAAGAACGTATCTATGACACATTAATAAAAACACCAACTGAACTGTTAAGTCAGAGTTGCTTTGATCCTCTGGATCCCGTTAAGCCTTATATGTTACGAAGTTGTATACTCAAGTGGCATAAGACTGGCCTCTTTTACCCTCATACTGATACTTGGATACCAAGTGAAATTATTAGATTGTGGGGCACAAATGATCCTGAAAACATGAAGTTGCAATTTGATCGTGACGGAACGAGATGTAGTCCACCCGATGTTACTGGCACAGATTACAATCTAGAACTAGCACCGCAAGTTGAAGCAGGAAGACTCTATGTGATGGATACGCATGTTATTCATGATGCGCTGGCACTTGGTGATAATGTTTATCAATTCTTTATCGCACTTAGCGTAGATAGCTTACCAGCATTGCGAGAGTTAGGATTATGACCTATTATAATTATTTAGAACTTCCAGTGGTGCCAGTGTCACTAATTCTACCTGTTGAGGAAGTTTTGGAACTTGAAAACATATTTGGTGGTGAAACTAAAAATTACACAATACATGAATGTCAAGACGAACTTAGAGAATATCTTAAAGAGTTATTTCCTGAACGTCAAACGTTCCGCTACCAAACTCTTGTACACGGTATACCAGTTCATAAAGATAGAGGACGTACCACTGCCATAAACTATATTATAGAAACAGGTGGGAATAATGTACAAACTATATGGTATGAAGAAGATTATGTCACTCCAACATATAGTGTTGTGTTACCAAAAAAAATATGGCATGAGATACAAGTAGATCAATATCACACAGTTATGAATATAGAAGAAAGGCGCTTTGCGATTACAATAGCATGAGACCATACCATTTACTAATACCCAGTGACAACTTAGCAATAAGTGATAAAACTGTAAAATTAACATACACACAATTTATCCAACGTATACATGAAATCAATGATTGGTACAAGGAAAACGGTTATGGTCCAGGTCATAGAATAAGTGTAGTAGGCACTAACACAGTGGAAACTTATCTATATTTGTTTGCGGCGGCAATAGATATGTGCGCAACTACTTTGCCATATGGCGGAACACCAGAAGAATGGCGTTTTAGATTAGACGCAAATAACAGTAATGCTATTGTGCATGTTGCTGACAAAAAGATAGAGCACAGACATTATGAAAAGTCTACAGTATTGGATAAGGAAATAATGCTGTACTACAGTAGTGGTACCAGTCATCCATATGGATGGCAAAAGAGTTACCCTGTTCCATATGAACTTGATAAAAATAATTGGGGAACAGCACAAGATGTTACACATTATTACCGAGAGCAAGGCAATCCAGCATATCGTAATCCACTAACAAATAGAACCATAAACACTATGCCTCCGTATGTTGGCTGGGGACAAGAAGTTACGTTCACTACAATAGCAAAAGGCGGACATGTACATCTATTACTAGAAGCAACCGAATATGATGAAGCCGCTGAATGGGTTAAGCCAACTTGGTTAGCAGGATTTCCACTAGCTTGGCAAAAAGTTATCGACACAAACACTGGCTCACATAATATTGAAGTATTTGAATACAGTGGCGGCAAACTTATACCTGGACAAAAAGAAACCTTTGAAAACTTTTTTGGTCATAAACAATGGATATGTGGTTACGGCGATGCTGCAACAGGTATGACGTTTGTGAACTATACTAATAACTTTGACCATATTGGTAAGCCTATAGCATGTTTAGAAAATACTGGATCAGAATACCGAATCAGCGACACTGGCACAATAGAATTCCGTGGACTAATGACCCCAAATCAAGAATGGTGGGATACTGGTGATTTAACAGAGATTGATAATCAAGGTAATTGGCGTTTAATAGGAAGATCAAATGAGCTTATTATTGTGCGTGGTGGTGGTAAAGTTTATCCATACGAAGTAGAAGAAATACTTAGTAAGCACCCAGCCGTGTCAGAGATGTATGTGTATCCACAACCTGATCCAAAATTAACATCAGTACCAGCTTGTGTTTATTATGGTGATATTGCTCCAGCAGAGCTTGCTGAATGGGCATCTGGAACCATGGCAAGTTACAAGTTGCCCACCAGATGGGTTAAGTTAAACAGTAGTGTTAGTGTACTACAACAACAAACATGTATACCTAAGGTAAGCAGGCTAAATATGCATTACACAGTAAAGTCTAATCCGGAATGGGTCAATGAAGAATATATATCTAGCTAACTTTAGTATGACAATCAATCCAGGTGAACACAGGTTTTTGCCTTACAGTGTTACTGGCCTGTGGGCATATGCAAAACAAGATCGAGATATTGCTAACGAATATATGTTAGCTGATGTGTTTTTTGAAAAGAATAAACCCATTGAGGTACATGATCCCAAACTGTTTGGCTTTAGTGTTTACATATGGAATGAAAATTATACAGACAATGTAGCTAAAACAATTAAACAACAGCATCCTGAATGTTTAATTGTTTACGGTGGCCCTCAGGTACCAAAATTTGAATTAGCTGATTGGTGGCAGGAACATCTGTATGTTGACGTTGTTGTTTTTGGCGAAGGCGAAATTGCGTTTAAAGAGATACTCAAAGCAGAATCTAAATCTCAAATTATATCAAATGTTAACATTAGTGTAAACATTGATGGTGTCTGGACACATAACTGGAGTGACGATAAGCGTAAAACACGCCAGATGAACCTTACTGATCTACCCAGTCCTTACTTAACAGATGTTATGCCTACTAATATCGAACCACATCATGCGATGTTGTTTGAGACAAATAGAGGCTGTCCGTATGCTTGTACCTTTTGTGATTGGGGTGGGTTAACCTATAGCAAACTTGTTAATCATGACATGAATAGACTACGAGAAGAAATTGAATACGCTGGGCGCAATCAGATTGGATTCTTATACAGTGTTGATGCCAACTTTGGTATTATGAAACAACGTGATGAGCAAATCGCCGATTGGATTATAGAAACCAAAGCAAAGTATGGATATCCAAAAACGTTTTTTGTAAACTGGGCCAAGAATGCTAATGAAGATATATTACGTATTGCTAAAAAAATGTATGATGCTGGACTTATCAAAAGTTTTATTATGAGTTTACAGACACTGACACCATTGGCAATTGAACTTATTAAACGTGATAACATGGATATCAACGAGTATGATTACTTTGCTAAACGATGTGCGGAAATAGGATTGCCATTCGACTGTGAATTAATTATAGGTAACCCTGGTGAAACAGTAGATAGTTGGAAAGACACTTATCTAACTATCACTGATTATCCAGAATTAAGTACATATCTATATCCACTTAGTTTGTTGCCAAATGCTGAAATTAGTACTCCCAAAAATAGAGAACGCTTTGGATTTACAACAAAACACAAACCGTTTCCAGGTGTATTAAATGAAGACACAACAGAAACAATTGAAATGGTTACCAGTACAAACTGGTTAACTAAAGCTGAACTGAAATATATTTGGGAATGGACTTGGTGTACACGGTTAGGACACGAATATAACTTTACTCGTGACATTGCTGACTTTATGGTTAAAAATAATTTATGTACTAAACTAGAGTTTTATGATAGGTTTTACGAGTTCATACGTAATAGCAATGGGGTAATAAATCAAGCATTTATATTTGCTAAAAGCAGAATTGACAATTATATATTTGGATTGGCAAGTCAAAGTTTAGGGTTTAGAGAAAAGTTGACTGGAGATAGTCGTGATGAAACATTTACGGAAATTAGCAATTTTCTACTTACATTTAATTTAGACCAACAATTACATCAAGAATTAATAACGTTTAGTGAATCAAGATTGTATAATCCATCAGTACAGTATCCGTTAACAAAAACATTTAACTACAACATTGTAAATAAATTGCGTAACAAACTTAATATGCCTGTGGAAATTAGTTTTACCCCTACACTATTTGGCGCATTGTCATCAACAGCCCAACTATTTTTAGAAGGCAATATGGAAAACTTAAAAGCACAACAAGGATCAACATGTACATTGAACAACACAACAATTATATCATAAGCACAAACATTGAATACAATGTCTCGGACTGGTTATATTTGTATGACAAGTATGAAGCAGAATTTGAGATGTACCGAAGCAAGTTTGATAGACCTTTGGGACTAGAAGTTGTATATAGTAACAATTTATTAAACGAACCTATAGTACAACAATACGTGTCACTGTTTAAGAATTTTGGGTTAAAGTTCTCAAAAGATAATAGTATGCCCGGTAGTGGACAAGCAGGCTTTCAATTAATCAAAACTAATTTAGTAGAAAATCCAGAGGGTGTTATGATACACCAAGACTCTTATAGAACTGCTGGATTAGTTATACCATTAAGTTCTCCACAACATATACAATGGTATTCAACAGATAGACACGATCCTGATATGAAAATGGTATACGACCATGAGTACACTGGTATTACATTCATAAATGCTGGGGGATTTAATCATGGTGTAAACTATGTTCCTGATCACAGATATCAATTCCAATTTGATATACATGTAGATTGGGATAGTTTGCCTAATCTAATAGAAAGTCTTTAATACTTCGCCAGTCTGGATGCATTTTAATACGTACAGTATTTGGATGATCCAGTAATCTATTCTGGTATTTGGACGTGTAATGATCTCTTAAATAATTCTCATACTGTGTACTAAGACTGTCTGTATAAAATATTCCATGTGTCTCTTGCGCCCATATATCCCTAAATGTGAAATCTTTCTTTTGATCGTGCCACTTAGTTAACTGACTGAGCCATGGATTGTTATCTGGTACTATCTCCTTCATACGAATATAACCAGGAAATAACGCAGTTGTTTGTGTATACTTGTGTATAATAGTATCAACAGGTTCAGTAACACTTAGTATCTTTGAAGTAGGAAATTGTTTTATCAATTGGTCTGGGCTACTGTGTGTACAATACACAAGTGTCTTGTTAATACATTGAACTTTTTTATTAAAGTCAGGCCAGAATGTATTCTCATAATAATTAGTTTCACTAGGAAAGAATCTATCTACATAATCCCATGTAGGTGGTAATCTTCCAAGATCAGTAATTCTATCAAAATGGTTGGGAAAAGCGTGTCGTTGTCTTATAGAGCTGTCTTTAGCACTATTGATATTCCAAGGATGTATTCCATTATCAGGATGACTGTACCAATGTACATTAGGTAAACTAGCAACCACTCTGGCAAGATAATGCCCTCTGGTTCCTGGTTCAAAACTAACAAATATTATTGGTACAGTCATATTCATTTATTTAATTAATTCTGCTTTGTAGACACTATCGAGTCCCAGTGCCGCTGTATTAAACTTTACTAAGTTACGCAGTGCTGTTTCAGTAATAAAACTCATTAGTGTATCTCTGTGATCATCACCTGCTGATCCAATAATCCAATCATACACTCCAACTTTTGCTTGGATGGCAGCTACACTATCAACGTCTGTTGACATCGCAATCATTGCTGTGACAAGACGATCACGTAGTTCTGGATTCATCTTGTTAACCCAAATTGCTTTTTGTAAACCATCTCTAAACGATTTAACCAACTTGTACGCATCATAAAACTCACCACTTGGTGCTACCCCCCAACGCTGTTGGAAAAGAATTTCAAACTGATAGCCAGGATAGTTTGGATCATCTGCGTGTGAACCGTCAGCTTGTAGAATACCATGATGGAACCAAATTTCTGCATTTTTGTCAGGACCTACATGTTTTTTGTATGCTGCTGGATTTTCACGAGTGCCATTTAGTTCGCCACGTTTAAATGCTAGGCGTCTCTCGCCACCACTCATGCCCTTTACCCAAGTAACATTCTCTTTAAAACAATCAACATATTCGTCAACTGTCTTATCTGGTCCACAAATAAGCATTGTCATCGCATATGCTTCTGGTGTTTGTCCGCTGCCAGCCGCAAATATTGGATTTGACATGTCATTATCGATACGTTTGCCAGCAATAATGTTTAAGTTCATTAGTCCGATTGAATCATAGTCAGCATAGTTATAGTCTACTTCTTCTTGTAGGAATGATACGCCATTACCGCCGTGTGTTACTACAATTGTGTTTTCATTAAATCGTAAATCATTATGAAATGCGTTGACACCAGGAATGTCACGAGCGCCGGGAATTAATCTAAGCACAATTCTTTCACCCAAGTGCCGTTCTAATTCTTTAGTAACAATCTCTGCCCACACTGTTGTGCCGCCACCAGGCTTTTGTGGTACAACTAATGTAATGTCTGCTAAGGCAGTAGTTGTGGTCATTATAAGTGCGGTTACCGCACCAGTTAGTAATTTTTTCATCGTTATCTCCTTATACGAAATCAATACGTGCTTTATTAAAAAATATTCCCCAAATTGCGGCTGCAATTGCTAGGGTTATGAATACAGCTGGTAGTGGTTTTAGTAGCAAATCTTGCCACCCATAACCAAATGTATCAAACTGTACCCAACTTGATTCTAATCTAGCACTAAGAATAAAACCAATCAAGAAGCTCACTCTACTGAACTTCAGATACTTCATTGCCATGCCTACAACACAACAAATAGCTAACATAGCATAATCATCTATCATGCCTGTGTACTGTGTACTAGCCCAAACTAAACTTGCTAGTATAGGCCAGAAGTAATACTTAAACGGAAGAGTTGTTATATAAACCGCATACTTGATAAACCCATAGCTTATGGGAAGTATGATTAACAAACTCCACATGTAACTACTGAGTAGTACATCAAAAAATCTTTGATCTTCTAGTACACTTGGTGTACCTAGCTCAAGTCCAACATACATCAACAGCCCCATTACTATAACTTCAAATGGTGCGCCAGGAATACCAAACAACACTGTAGGAACATAACTGGTTGCCTTTTGTGCATTGTTTGCACCTTCACAACCTATTACTCCTCTAACATGTCCTTGCCCAACATTTTCTCCATCACGTTTTCCAAGTGCAACAGTTTGGCTATATGCAAACCAATCAGCAATTGCTCCGCCTATGCCTGGTACTAGTCCGACAAAGCCTCCTATTAGACCTCCACGTAGTCCATCCCACTTATAACGCCAAGTGTCTCGAACACCTTGTATTAGTTGTTCAACAATAACACCATTAGTTAATTTTATCTTTTCTGCTCGCATAC
>Ga0208434_1000113_pt1 | contig 43526 bp, 66 predicted proteins | sample 13_taG_FD_184086 | JGI IMG/M metagenome (GOLD analysis project Ga0208434, IMG submission 184086) | Marine viral communities from the Subarctic Pacific Ocean - 13_ETSP_OMZ_AT15268 metaG (SPAdes) (version 2) | ecosystem: Environmental > Aquatic > Marine > Oceanic | place: Pacific Ocean | collected... | reverse complement strand
ATCAAAGAAACATTATGGCGAGATTTGCGCAGGGGGGGTGAAATGCCGCTTCCTCACCCTATATCACCGTTCCTCACCGCTATCTCTCCAGCGGAAAGCCTTGCAAACACTGGGCAAACCCCGATCTCGGAGAGATGGAGAGATAGTTTTCTAAAAGTTTATTTTGTGTAGGGGGGGTAGGAGTAAGGACCCGCGCAGTTACTAGGCTTGCGGCGATCGGGTGGTGTTGCTCGGAAAAAACTTTCGCGATTCTTCCTCTCCATCTCACCGCTCACATCACCGGTCATATCATTGCGGAATGGATCTCAAAAGACGCGCTCGCAAAAAGCCATGGATGGCGGAGAAGAAGGGCCGATCGGTGCGTGGCCGGGAGGATGGTCAGTTGCAGAAACCTTTTAAGGGTAGCGAAGCATCGCAGAGCAACCCGTTGTACAAGACGTCGGAGTGGCAAGCGACTCGGGATGCGGTTTTGTTCCGCGACCCTCTGTGCGTGTGGTGCCTGGCATGCGGCATCGCCACTGAAGCGACGGACGCTGACCACATCATCCCCTCTTCACGTTTAACGTCTCGATCAGAATTCTTTGATCAAGAGAACATCGTGGGCAGTTGCCGATCATGCAACGTGAGGCGGGCCAGCTACTCGGGCAAGGGTGTGTACTTTGAAACCCAGAAGGAATGGGAGGACTATCTCCGTCGTAAGCACTTTAGAAAAATTACTCGAACATGAGTATGAGCACTTTGCTGCAGGAAGTCCGCAGCGCCCTCATCAGTTACTCTGGTCTGACTGACCTGCTACCCGCAGACAAGATAACTTTCGCTCGTCGCCCGCAGCGCGATCAAATGCCTGGCCTTACGGTCACGCTTGGAAATGTAGACTACGAACCCGTGACGCAGAGCTATGCTGCCGCCACCACCTATCGTGTCGACATCACGGTATTCCATAAGAGCGCCCGCGAGTGTACTGCGATCCATGATCAGGTCAAGCTTGCTATGCTTGCGGCAAACAGCTCCAACTTCCGTATCCGTCTTTTCGATGAGCGTTACTTCGTAGACGTGGACAACATCCACCAAGGCTACGTCACAGTGATGTGGGAGATGGATACTGGCGTGGATACCACCGACACCGTGTTCTTGAGCCCGGCATTCCAGGGGGCCGACCACATGAAGGTCAAGACCATGTATAAGCTTCAACCAAATGCAACTACCGTTGCTGACCTCAATGAGCAGGTTTACTTTCTGGACATGGTTCAGGTGCAAGGTGGTTCTTCGTCACACACTTTCGAGTTGCCGCTCGCACAGGAGAATCTCGGTAAGATCTTCACCATTTTTACTGGCGGCCAGCTTGACAGCAATTACACCATAAGTCTAACCAAGGCTTCGGGCTCATCGGAGCATGTTCAGAATTCTCAAGGTTACCAACTCAACAGAAGCAATGCCTGTATCACGCTAGTAGCTCTAAAAACCAGTGGCACGGTGTATGGGTGGCGCATCTGGAACTACCACAATCTTCACGCCTGATGTCAGATACACTAGACCGTATGAAGGCTGCCGTAGAGCAGCTTAATAATAGCAAGGAAGGTGACGACGTAAAGAACGCCATCAATAAGATCGGCTCCAAGGACCTGAAGCCCATCTTCCAGTTGGACGATGACGGCAACCGCCTCTTTGAAATTGTGGTGAACTACCTCAACGACCGAGGTCTAATCGAATCAGTTGATGTTATCACCGTCACTATGCTTGCGAAAAGCCTTGCAATCTATATCGCTGTTGCTCGTCATGTGCATGGGTTTGGAGACGCTATCCAGGTTTACCCTAACGGAACATCAAATGTTAGTGGGGCGTTTACCGCCTTGTCGAAGGCTCAGGATCAGGTGCTCAAGCTCAGTGCCAAGCTGGGGCTCAGTCCCATGGACCGCAGCCGTATCCTAGGGGCGGCGGCCAACGCTAGTAGCGCCAATGACAAATCCCAAGAGGGCGACGAGATTGACGATTTGATTTAATGTCAGGAGTCGACGCGACAGTCGTGATTAAAATGTTTGAGTATGCCCATGGCGTGCTTAACGATGAAATCCCTACGGGTAAATACATTAAGCTCGCAGCGGATCGCTTTGTCACGGACCTAGAAAACGAAGATTGGGAGTGGAAGTTCGATGCTCGGGAAGCCGCTCGGTACCTGAACTTCATAGAGCGCGTGTGCGTACACACCCGTGGGGAGCTGGCGGGTAAGCCTTTCCTGCTGGAGCCATGGCAGGTTTTTTTTGTCGGGCAGATATTTGGGTGGGTGAGCAAGTCATTAGGCCACCGGCGATTCAATACTGCTCACTTGTTCGTTGCACGTAAGAATGGTAAGTCCCAACTTGCTGCAGCTATAGCTTTGGCAATGGCTACCCTTGATGGTGATGGAGCCCCTCAGCTTGTCACAGCAGCTACTAAGAGGGATCAGGCTAAGGAGGTGTTTGATGAGATATGCAGATGCGTGAAGAGTAGCGCTGCTCTTTCCAAGCGCTTCACGGTGCAACGTGCTGAGGTGAAGACTCCTCGCAATGGCGTTATCAAACCGCTGAGTTCTGACGCGAACACCCTTGACGGTCTCAATCTGAATCTCGCTGTGGTTGACGAGTTCCACGCTATGAAGACAGCAGACCTGTACCGCGTCCTAGCCTCATCTATGGGGTCACGTCAGTCACCCTTGATGCTGGCTATCACGACAGCCGGCTTTGTTGCTGACGGACCTTGCGCCATGTTTATGAAGGCTGGTAAGTCTGTCCTTGATGGCACGAAGAGTAATGACCGATTGCTTATCCTTCCGTATGAGATCGACGAGGAGGACGCATGGGACGATTACCAGTCATGGCTAAAATCGAACCCTAACCTTTCGGTCTCTATTAGTAAAGAGTATCTAGAGGCGCAATGCAAAAACGCAAAGCTCTATGGGAGCCGTTCCATCACCGAGTTTATGGTAAAGCACTTGAACGTGTTCGTGGGATCAGAGGCCGTGTGGATTCCGGACGACGATTGGATGAGCGACGCCAACTGTCGCGAGCCTCACGTTACTCACGTCATAGACGAGAAAGCGAGCAAGCCCGTCGCGTACTTGGGACTCGATCTCGCTTCGACCGATGACATCACGGCGCTTGCGATCTGCACGGGCAACGATGATAAGGGCTGGGGTTTTGAGATGCACTACTTTATGCCGGAGCGTGCTGTGGAGCGTCGCCTGGACAAAGATGAGAGTAGCGTGTACCTTGGGTTCAGGGACGACCCTCACGTACACTTAACCCCCGGGAACGTCACGGATTACAATGTGATTCGTAGACTGATCAGTGGTCACTACATTCAGGACGGTAAGGTGAAGTACGACGAACGCAACCTTATGGAGAAGTATCTCGTAAAGGGTGTGGCGTATGACCGATGGAACTCCCTCAACCTTATCCGCGACCTAGAGGGCGATGGTGTTCCCTGTGATCCGTTCGGCCAGGGTTTTGCCTCTATGTCCTTCCCGTCTAAGGAGTTTGAAAAGTGTGTGCTCCAGGGCAAGGTCTGTCACGGGGGTGACGAAGTTCTTAGGTGGATGATGGGTAACGTAAGCTTGCGTTTTGATGCCAGCGGAAACATCAAACCAGACAAGTCCAAGAGTGGGGATAAGATCGACGGGGTGGTTGCAGCAGTCATGGCTATGGGTGAAGCCTTGACCTTCGTGGAGGACGATGCTCCGGACTTTGAATTCTTTATGGCGGTGATCGGCGGTTCCAATGCGTGACAACCTGTTCCGCTCACTTAATCAGTAATACTTTCGTGCCAATGTCTGAAGGAGCATCCAAGCCTAGCATCTTCACTAGACTCTTCCGCGCCGCTACTTCCCGTTCAACCTTTGTTTCACCAACAGCAGCCTTACGCACACAGTATGTTCGGTTGTATGGTGAGGGTTACAAGTTTGGAACGGACGCGCTGGAGCTGTCTGCTGTCTATGCGTGTGTCAGCAAAATCGCCGACACTATTGCCAGTCTTGAAGCCTCGGTGGTTAGAGTATCTCCCAACGGATCGCGGGATCTACTCGCCGCCCATCCAGTCCACCGACTGATTTCTAGGGAGCCAAACAAGTATCTCGGTGCATACGAGTTTTGGCAGCTCATGTGTTCAGACGCTTTGCTTCACGGTACCGGCTATGCTTACATCAGCAGAGAGCCCGGCAACATGGAGCTTTTCTACATCCCGGCGATCCGGGTTAGCCACACCATCCACCCTGAGACGGGCGAGAAGTGGTACACCTACGATGGTGCCCCTAACGCGGTGCATCAAGCAGACATGTTGGAGATCAACGCATTCCGTGGCATCAACCCCACGCACATGCAGATCCAAAACTTTACTACGGCCAAGGCGGTGCAAGACTTCGGTGCCAAGTTCTTTGAGAGCGGGGGTATGATGGGAGGTATCCTCTCTACGAAGGAACACATGAGCGCAGACCAGATGAAGCAAGCCCAGGAGATGTGGGAGCGCGAGTACATGGGTAAGCACAACGCTCACAAGATTGCCATCCTTGGCGGAGGCTTTCAATACCAACCACTATCGGTATCTCTGGATCAGATCCAGTTCTTGCAGATGAAAAAGTACAGCACGGAAGAGATTGCGCGTATCTACTCTGTGCCTCCTGCAATGATTGGCTTGGAAGGAAACACTGCTTACAGCAACTACGAGCAGCAGGTCCTTCAGTTCCAGCAAAGCACCATCCTCCCTTGGGTTCGTCGTATTGAAAACGAAGTCGAACGCAAGCTCTTGAGTGAGGATGAAACCCTCCAATGCCAATTTAATGTCGACACCCTGTTACGCGCGGACAGCGAATCAAGATCCAAATTCTACCATCAAGCCTTGCAGGATGGAGTTATGTCGATCAATGAGGTGCGGGGTAAGGAGGGACTTGGCCCGGTTGATGGAGGCGATTCTCACCACATCCAAGTCAACATGATTCCTTTGGATCGCATGCAGGACTATGCTGATTCAGTAACAAATACTACAAACGAAGAAAATGGCTGATTATTTCTACAAGTATAAAATCGTAAGCTGCAGAGGCAAACATGACACTGCTGCTGTTGGCAATAACGACTTTGTCGACAATAGTGTACCGTTCCGCCCTGTTTACGAATACACAACAACAGTTACAGAAGCAAATCCTGCGAGCGCACTTTTCGAGCTTATCGGAGAATTGCAGGTTAATATGGCGGCGAGTGAAGCTACTCTAGTCAGTAAGATTGACACCTCCAGCAGCAAGCCATGGTATGTTGCTGTAAATAATTCGCTCGGTTCTTCCGGTGACGATTCTACTGTTGCCACTGAGGGAGTGTGGTACCAGAGAATTGGCAAGGACGTCTTGCGTCACGAAATCGGATTTTCTGACAATGATGCCGCTGGTGCTGTCACCAACTTGACAGCTAAGAACCTCGTCTGATGGCTAAGACTTACGGTGGATATCCAGATACAGCTAAGGCAGCCGCTCGGCGTGCCCTGCGCCACCGTGAGAAAAACGGAACGAAGTGTGGAACCGCCGTCGGTTGGCAGCGAGCAAATCAGTTGGCCTCCGGAGAGAAGCTTAGCCTATCTACGGTGAAGAGGACTTTCTCTTTCCTATCCCGAGCGGAGACTTACAATCAGGGTAAGTTCTTTGACGACAATGAAAAGGAGATCTGCGGCAGCATCATGTATGCAGCTTGGGGTGGAACCACTATGCGTAGCTGGTGCAGTGGAGTGATCAACAAGGCCGAGGGCCGTGCCAAGGTAGGCGAGATTGACGGATCCCCCGTATTCGACTCCCCAGAGGCAGCCCTGGCTCATGCTGAGTCTATCGGATGCACCGGATACCATGAGCACGAGCTCGAAGGCGAGAAGGTGTATATGGCATGCAGCACCCATGACGATGCCACGGGTGATAGCCGTTCCGAGGTCACAGGGGCTGTAAAGGAAGGTCTCAAAAAGAAAGTGGAGGATCACAACGAAAAGGTCACGGCCCCCACTAAGAAGACGAACCTCCGCACCCTCACCGCTGTCTTCAAGCGCGGTGTCGGAGCCTATAAGACTAACCCCGGATCTGTCCGGCCTAACGTAAAGTCACCCGAGCAGTGGGCATACGCTCGTGTGAACTCATTCCTGTATGCCCTTAGAAATGAAAAGTTTCGCAGTGGAAAGCACGATACGGACTTGTTCCCGAAGGGCCACCCACTGAGTACTAAATAACCCAACGATGGCACAGAAAAACGTAGAAAAGCGATTCCTGTCCTCCAGTGTTGAGGTCCGTTCAGAGGAAGGCAAGCCAAACGTGGTCGAAGGCTACGCTGCTGTCTTCAATGACGAGACTGAGATCGGGGGTCAGTTCGTTGAGCGCGTTGCTCCTGGAGCTTTTGACGGGGCGGACATGAGTAATACCGTAGCTCTGTTCAACCACAACATTGACCAGCCACTCGCTCGCGTGGGTCGCGGCCTGTTGCTTGAGGTTGATGAACGGGGACTCAAGTATCGCTTCGAGCTTGGCAACCAGAGCTACGCCAGAGATCTTGCGGAGAACATCCGCATGGGTAATGTATCGACTAGCAGCTTCGGCTTCACGGTGCGGGGTGACGAGTGGGAACGTCGTGATGACGGTCTCAACCTTCGCACCATCACCGAAGTAGGATTGCTTTTCGATGTAAGCCCAACGACGCAAGGTGCGTACCCTACAACAGAGGTCGGACTCCGCTCTATGGAGCTGGCTCTCGCAAACGAAGAAGTAATGTCTATTGAACAAGAAGAAGTTCGCGAAGAGGAGCTCGTAGTCGAAGAGGCTTCTTCAGATAAAGAGGACTGTGGTTGCGAAGGCAACAACGTGATCCCCGCTGTTCAACGCTCAGAAGAGGAGGAGGAAGAAAAAGATGACCGTGCATACATGGACGGCAGCGAAGAGGAGGAGGAAGAAGACGAAGAGCGTATGGAAGAATCTGAAGAAGAGGAAGAAGACGAAGAGCGTATGGAGGAGGAAGAGGAAGATGGAGAGGAAGACGAAGAGCGCACAAAAGAAACCGAGGTACTTTTAGCAGACCCAGACCTCGTAGTTAATGCTTACGGGCTGCCCGGCGGAGAACTCGTTCCACGCCAAGTTTCTAATAAAGAGCCGGAGGCTCGTACTCAAAAATCAAAATCTGAACAAATGTCAGACAAGAAAAAAACTGCCCCGGCCTACGTACAGGGTTTGGGCGATACTGAAATGCACGTATCAAAGCGCTACAGCTTTGGTAAGGCAATTAAAGAAGCGGCACAGGGTCGCTTGACCGGCCTCGAAGCCGAAATGAACCAAGAAGCTCGCAGCGAGTTTGCTAGTTCTAAGATCAACGTGAGCGGAGGTTTCTCTGTTCCTTCTATGGTTCTCCGTGTTGATGACGGCGCCCTTGGTCTCGCTGACGCTAATGCTGGCACAGGTCAAGCTCACGTCGACGCCTTCGGAGGTGCTATCGGTAAGCAGGACGCTGGCCTCGTAGCTGCCTTCCGTCCTCGCGACATCGGTACTCAGCTCGGAGCTCGTACTTTGAACAACCTCACGGGTGACGTGGTTTTCCAGGTTCAGGGCACAGCAATCGAAGGTGAGAAAGTTGCTGAAGGTGCAACCGCTGAAATCGAAGCTGCTGGTTTCGCTGCTGTTACTTTGAACCCTAACCGTTACAGCGCCTACACCAAGGTTACTGAGCAGATGCTCGCTCAGTCTGCTGACGATATGGGTGCTTTCTTGGCCGCAGATATCCGCAAGGCTGTCGAGGCTAAGTTCAACGCAGACATCGCAGCCGAAATCGCTACTGCTTCTGGCGCAGCTTCTAACGCTTACGCCGAGACTGGCACTGAAGTGAACCCCCTCACATTGGAGGCTGCTTTGTTGGGAGCTGATGTTGACTTGACAAACATCAAGGTGTTGTCTTCAGCAGCAGCATTCCGTAAGGCTCGTACTTTGAGCTTGGACTCAGGTTCAGGAATGTTGATGGGTACTAGCCCACTCGATCGCTTGAATGTGATTGGGTACGAAACCATCGTTTCTTCATCAGTGACTACAGGTCGCATGCACTTTGTGGATGCTTCTCAGTGTGTGATGGGTAACTGGGGTGGATTGAACATCATGGTTGACCCTTACACTGATGCCAACCACGGCATCGTGCGGATCATCGCCAATGCTTACAAGTCCTTCAAGACTTTGCAGGGTGATGGATTCCAGGGTCTCAAGAACATGGGTGCAACCGAGTAAGGCTGCCTGAATAACTAAAATAATTGGGGGCTAGGAAATGGCCTGGCCCCCTTTTATCTCTCTACATGCACACAAAGGTATCACGACTATCATCCGAGAAGGCACTGCGCCTCTTCTACGCTCAGGAACCAGTAACGGACAACCCCGGTGAGGGTGAGTCACTGGCTGAGGTGGAGGCTGCTGCGACTGCGCTTATGCGTAGCCATGTCCGTGCCATCGACGACTCGGAGGATGATCTGTTGCTGATCTACCTTGAAGCTGCTGTGGACTACATGCAAAACCTCAGCGACCGTTTGCTCGGTGAGCACGAGGTGGAGCTGTATATCAACAAAGACGAGAGTAAGCTTCCCTTGTCGGTATCGGGCATCCAAGGCGTGACCTCTTTGGGCCAGCTCTACTACCTTTCCGAAGACGCCGATGATGAGCGTCCCTGGAGCAAGGACTACAAGCCATACTCTAAGGTCCCCGACGCTGACGATGCCAGCGCGGTGTCGAGCTGGGGCAACTCCGTGGTGTACGAGGCGAGCTACGGCTCTTACACTGTTGCCGCCCTGAATGTCTCTAGTGATAAGTTTGGAGAGGTGACTGGCCTGACGGATCTCACCTACACATGGGAGAAGTACTCCTTTGCTGATGGAGGGTATGTAGCCGACACGCAAGTGACGCCCGTGGTGCTTTCTGCCGATGGCAATGGCGATTTGCTTACGAACGTGACTCTTAATGTCGGTCTGTACCGCATCAAGCTCCTAGCTCTCTACGACGATACCACGATTGAGACTTACTACCGCTACTACGAGGTGACGGATGGTATGGACTTCGACAACCGCATCATCACCGCTCGCTACCCTATCCATATCGACATCCGCAAGGGCGTGGATCTCCTCGATGACGCAGCCGAAGAGCAGGAAGACTTTTGGAAGCTCACCTTTAAGGCCGGGACAGACTTCATGTCTCTGCCCAAGCAATACAAGCAAGCAGCCCTCCTGCTTGTAGGTCACTACTACAACATGCGTGAAGCCGAGAACATCGGTGGTATCACGACAGAGTTGAAGGAGGGAGTTCGCCGTCTAATCCAAAGTGTACGTCAGTTCTAATGAAGGCAGGAAGCTTACATGAGAAGATTGACATCTACCGCGTGACTCGCACCATCAATGACTGGGGTGATACGGTGGAGCAGGAGACTCTTTGGAAAGAGGGTGTGCGTTGTAGTATCCTTCACCTGGGCACCCCTTCGGCTGGAGCATCGGAGTTTAGCGATGATGACCAAACCGTGGGTGAGATGAAGGCTGAATTCAAGTGCCGATGGATTAGCGACATCCGCTTCGATGATGTGATCATTTGGAATGGCGGTCGCTTCAATGTCTACTCTATCCTGCCTGTGGGTCGTCGCGAAGGTATGCGTGTCCGTGGCCGTCGCCGTGACAATCAGAATGATACTAATCCTAACATCTGATGGCGGTACGAGTAGGCAGATCAACGAGGACCAACTTTCACTTCATTGGGTTTGAGCGATCAGACCCTTTGCCGCGATTGATGCGTAAGTATATGACTCTCCAAAAGAGGGAGGATGCTCTTATCAAGGCCATGAAGGATGCCGCCGATAAGATGAAGGAGAAGATGGCTAAGCTGGCTCCACGTCGCACAGGGGAGTTGTCCCGATCCTATGCGGCGGTTAAGTTGAAGAAGGCACCCTCTGGCGTTATCGGTATCCGCGTGGGTGCCATCAGCGGCAAGGGAGTTTTCAAGGGGCAATCTTTTGGCAAGGCGGGATGGCGTGATCACTGGGCCGAACTAGGCACAAGGAACCATCCCGGTAAGCCTCACGTACAACCCGCAATTAAGCAACACACTGGTCAGTACAGAGCTAAGCTACGTGCGAACCTTGCGGGCATACTCAAACAGTTAAACAGAATATAATGTCACTCCTTAATGCAAATTTCATGGGGTTGTACGTCTATGATGGCTCCTCATCGACAGAACCCTATAAGGTGTACGTCAGCGACGACAACACCGACACTTTTGACGAAGCCGTTGAAGCATTTTTCGATGCAGAAGGCAATAACGCTGTAGGCTTCCTCGTAACCTCCGACAAGGTGAAGCTCTTTCAGCAAGACGACACTAACCTTAGTAGTGCGGAAGACGATCGTCCTGCGTTCGGTAGGGTCTTGGGCTCTTCTGGTAGCGCCACAGACTTTGAAGACTACACCGCCGACCTCGCTCTCGCTGCTGCTGCCACCAACACATCTATAGACATCTCTCGTACTGTAGACGAGGTCGTAGCCAAGGGTGTTCAGTGTGAGTCTGAGACTTACACGAGCCTCGGTGCTGCCTCTTGGACTGTCCAATGCGATGGATTGATCCAGGGTGTTGTCGCCGGTACTGAGCGCGGGGCCACGAACTTGATGGACCTGGCTCGAAATAAAGAGTACGTGGTCGTCCGTTTCGTCACCAACATCAATCAGCAGAATGCTATCGGAGACTATGAATCCGGGGTAAACTACTTGGGTCAGGGCTTTATTGAAAGCATCTCTCTTACCGGTAGCTTCGACTCAACTCAAACGTACAGCGCTACGATTCGTGGGTACGGCAACCTCTTCACTTGGTACAACGACTAAGACTTAAAACACATGTCACTACTTAATGCAAACAACCTCGGTGTTTATGTCCTGAAGAGTCACGAATACTCCAGCACCACGCCGTACAAGATTTTCGACAACTCCTCTTATTCTAACGCGGTTTCTGAAGCTCAGGCTGATGCGTCTGCCTCATTGAACGACATCATCATGATGGTCAATGGGAGCGATATGCACTCTGTCGGAACCGATCCCGCAATCTTCCGATACAACAATATCGAATCGGACCCGGCGAATGATCCTCACGGTGTAGTCAATGCAAATTCCTTGATTACTCTGGCTTATGCTGCGACCAACTCTACGTTGGACTTGAGCAACGCTACCGATGAAGTCGTGGCTAAGACTACCCAGTGCAACTCCGCCACATATACGAGTATCGGGGCTCAGAGCTGGAGTATCCAGGCCGACGGTTTGATTTCTTCCGAGGACCGTGATACGGGCTCGTATGACTCTTACGGAACGGATATCTTCGATATGTGCAACTACGGTTACTACGTAATCGTTAAGTACACGTTGGACATTGACAATGACGAAGCTACTGGCACAGACGATCAAAACATCACCTACATCGGCCAGGGCATTGTTGAGAACGCCAACATCACCGGAACATTTGATTCCACTTCAACCTACTCAGCCACGATTCGCGGCTATGGTAAACTGTACAAATTCAATAACTAAAACTAGAATATCATGGCTGTAATCAATGCTAACTGCGTAGCCATCTACTACTACGAAGGGACGACGTCTAAGCGTCCCGTACTCGACACATCGGGATCTACATACACCGTCGGAGACTTCGTCGTCAACGGAGACGAGTTCACCGGTATTGCGACCTCCACTAGTGCTGTGACTACAACTCTCACTCTTGTCGGCGCTGCCACGAACAGCGTCATCGAGGTGAGCAACGCTGTGGAGAACGTCGCTCGCGACGGAGCTGGGGGTATGCTCCAGCAGACCTCACAGACGTGGAGTGTTCAGGCTGATGGTCTCATCCAAGACACCAACGACGCTGGCACCGACCTCTTCAAAATCGCTCGCGATAAGAAGTATGTCGTCGTCAAGTGGTCCGTGGGTGAAACTGGCTCTACCGAAGAATTCATCGGTCAGGCTCTGATCGACACGGTGACTCTCACGGGTTCCGTAGATGAGATCGCCAACTACTCTGTCTCTCTGACAGGTGTTGATGATATCTACTACAACGATACACCCTAATTGAACGGGGGCGGTGGTGTAGTTGCCACCGCCTCCTTAACTTTTAATACAACCACACATGAACCAACTACGAGGCGAATTCACCTTTAAGGTGGGCAAAAAGAAGTACGACGCAGTACTCACCCTGAACTCATTACGCTTGATGTGCCAGCACTTCAAGGTACCTATTGATAAAATCCAGGACTGGATGGGCGAGGATGCCCTCACCGCCGTTCCTGCTTTTTGCTACTATGGCGTAAAGAACTTTGCTCTCCGTAAGGGTAAGAAAGCCGAACTCCCGGATTTCGACGTATGGTGCGCTCAAGCACTCGATGACCCCGACACGCTGGATCAGATGATGAAGGCTGTGTCTTCTGCTCTGGGCGCCGATGAAGAGGCGGAGCCGGGAAACTAAATAGCTCTTCCTCATCTAGTGGGGAAGAGTTCACTTGGGAGGCCATGTACCAGACAGCCATTGAATTTGGGCTGTTACCCGATCAGTTCTGGGAAATGACGATGCGGGAATTCATCTGGTACAGGGAGGGAGTTTTGGGGAGACTTCGGAGAGACTGGGATCGGACATCATCTATGATGGCGTTGTTTGCAAATGCAAATGCCTCAAAGGGTAAACGATACGGTCCTGACGATTTCAATCCATTCAGTAAGTCTAAGCGTAATCAGGGAGGCGTCTCTTCTAAAGAAGAAGCAGCCGCTCTCCTGGAGAAAATGAAAAAGTTCTGACATGGCAAGTCTGTCCACCATAAGCCGGTTGTCGGCAATCATGACCCTCGACGTAACGAGGTTCATGACCAACTCCGAAAGGGTAAGCGCACAGCTAAAAAAGCTTAGAGGTGAAGCAGTAGCTTTTGGTCAGGGTTTTTCACGAACATTCTCTCTGGCCTTTGGTCTCGTAGCAGCCGCAGCTATTAAGACTGCAGCCGGTTTCGACCAGTTGCAAGCTCAGTTGCAAGCTGTTACGAGCGGCCAGGGATTATCGCTCTTAGAGAGCGAGGCCAAGAGACTGGGCCGTACCACGGTCTTTACAGCGACGCAGGTAGCTAACCTCCAGCTCGAACTTGCGAAGCTTGGCTTTGGTACAAGAGAAGTGGTCGGTGGCGTACAGGCAGCCACACGTATCACTGCTGTGTTCGGTGGCGACCTTGTTAAGACAGGAACCACCATCGCTGAAGCTGTACGTCAGTTCAGCAACGAAAACCTTAACGCCACCCGCGTAGCCGATGTGATGGCTGTGGCGTTTAAGGAGACAGCCCTGAGCACCGAGAACTTCGGTCAGGCTATGAAGAACGTAGGTTCGGTAGCCAACATCACGGGCAATGACTTTGAGACTACCGTAGCGCTCTTGGGTCTGCTTGCTAACGCAGGTCAGAAGGGCGGTATTGCAGGTACTCGACTCAAGGGGGTCATGATCCGCTTGGGTAAGCAGTTTGGTGTCACAGGCCAAGAACTGCAGCTACTCACTTCCGGACAGCTTGACTTCAATCAGCTCATTGAGATCTTCCGCAACAGGGCCGGTGTCGCGGCGGCGGTTATCTCGGAGATGGGCGAGGAATTCCAAGTACTCAAACAGAAGCTCCTCGACTCTCGCGGTGCGGCGGCTGCCCTAGAGAGCGCACTTAACGACAGGCTGTTCTTCTCTCTCAAGCGTATTGAAGCTGCGAGTGAGTCAGCGGGCATCACCATTGGAGAAGCTTTCGCTCCCACCCTTCTCAGTTTAGCGGATTCGTTTCAGAGTTTTGCTGAGTTCTTAGAGGACGCTGACAAGGGGACTATCAGGATGGTGGCTTCGATAGGGACATTCCTAGCGGTGCTTCCTATTGTTGTGTTCTTGGTTACTCAGGTTGGTACCGCTCTTGCCGCGACCTTCCTGTCTGCACCTGGCCTCATCGCCGCTACCATTGCCGCAATCGTTAGCTTAGGTATCGCCTCTAAGGTTGAGATTGGCAAAACGCTTGGTGTTCTCAATAATTCTCGTGAGGGGTTCTTGAAGATCACTCAAGACCTGAAGAAGTTTGCGCAGGAGGGAGCTGAGCAGGTATCAGGATCCCTAAAGGTTCTTAACGAAGAACTCGATAAGGTAGCCACCGACGATAGACTGGGTACTGTAGAGAAGATAGAGGCGACTCAAAGGCTCACAACGGCCATTGAGAGGACCTCCGATACGCTCAACGGCTTGGAGAGCTTCGGTACTAATCAGCTACAGGATTCCTTCAAAAACTTTGCGAGGGTAGTCGATCGAAACACCAGAAGGATTCGTCAAAATCTGACAGAGATTGATGATCTTCAAAGCACTATTTCCAATCGAACTGCTGAGCTTCGGGAGCTGGGTCTTGAAAACAACTTAGGTGTTGCTCAGGAGCAAATCGGGGATGAGAAGCAGCGTAGTATTGCGTTGATCCTTGACAACGCTGATTCACGAGCAGAGATAGATGCGTACTTAAATCTCGTCAAGACGAGGATTGATGATCTAGACCTTAGCATCTTCAGTTCAGAGCAACTGGCGGCTCAGGAGACTGAGATTGAGTTGGCGCTGAAGCGTATTGATGAAGCTCTTGCAACTGCAAATGCTCAGAAAGGTACTCCGTTCCAAAACTTCTTTACGGACCTCGGCACCGGCTTCCGTCAGGATGGCGCCATGCTCGTCGCGGAGCTTGACGCCTTGTTCTCTGGTGCCGGATTTCTTGGTGAGGGCGGTGCGTTTGAAGCGGACGCTAAAATCCTGGAGGAATTTGCTCCTCAGTATCGTACTATAGAAAACATCCTCTCGGAGATTGCTCAGCTCGACGCCGATCGCGTAGTCCAAGCGGATCTGTTGGCTAAGTTCCAAGAGGAAAGTGCGAAGCGCCTAGAGGAGCAGCTTGCCGCTGCAAAGGCAGCGCAGTTCCTTGCGGAAGGTTTTGGCGGTATCTTCTCTGATGACGCTTCAGCTAAGGAGTCTATTGAGGCTTTCGATAAGCTGAAGGAAGCTCTCAAGGGCGTCGTCGCTGAGTTTGGAAACAGCAGTGGCGATATAAACTCTGTACAGGACGACATCGCAAGCTTGGCTCGTGAGTCACTCGATTTGCGTGACGTACTATTTACTCAAGATAGTGGCCTTGGCGGTCTGTTGGGTGAAGAGTTCGACGATGAGCAGGGTTCCATAGAAGATCGTAAGAAGGCTATTGACGGCATTGTCAAGTCCATTGATGATTTTATCGTCAAGTCTGTCGCGGCAGGTAAGGTTGACCTCGCGCTCTTATTTGTAGAGACTAACAAGGCTTACAAGGATCTTCAAGCATCCCTAGACAGGGAATTGAAGATTGAGGGGCTTAGAGAGGCATCGGCGTCGGCAGAGTCGCTGAATAAATTCCTAAGCGACCGGGGCATCACTGAGTCTCTTGCATTCGCTCGCTCTGAGGTATCCCGTCTGACGACCCTTATCTCTGGATTGCAGGGACAGGGAGTGGTTGATCAAGACGCCTTAGATCTGCTTGCGTTTTACAACAAAGAAGTTCAGCGACTATCGGCGATAACACAGACCACGAACTTCAAGATAGACCTGGGTCTTGCGGACGGTAGGCTTATTACTCAGATTGATAAGCTCAACGCTAAGATCCGTCTCTTGGGTGACGATAGTGCGGCAGAGGTAGATAAGCTTGCAAAGAGTTTCAACGCTCTTCCGGACAAGGCTAACCTTATCGACGACGCCTTTAGTCTCGGAGACGGCACGGCTCTCATCGACGTCCAGAAGATCGAACAAGCTATTGCTGGGCTGGTGTTGGAATCCACAAAACTCGACACAAGCAGTGATGAGTTTGCAGAAGTCAATAAGAAGATTGACGAATATGTGGCCTTCCGTAATCAGCTCTTAGAGACTAACGACGCAATCAGAGAAAACGCTCTCGCTATGGGAGAGCTGGGTGAATCTATTCAAGATTTCGCTGGACGAGAGGCGTTCCAAGATACTGCGCTCGGTCTGGAGCAGGTGACAGATCAGCTTACGCTTGGTTTCATCAAGCCGCTACAGGCTGCTCAAAGTGAGTTGTCCATCCTTCAGGACCTGATGCTTCGGGCATTCAACAATGAGGATGTTCTAGCGGGCTCTGGCTTTACCATGGAGACTTTGCAGTCGCAGCTTGCTACTGCCACCGCTACCGTGGAGCGACTGGAGCGTATCAATGCCATTGTCGGTGTCGTCCAGCAGCAGATGAGCTTTATCGGAGACGCCTTCGTAGAGGCCACTACCGACGGAAAGGATTTCTTCGAGTCTCTCAAGGAAGGGTTCCTGAAGATGTTCACTGCCATCATCGGTAAACTCATAACACTTATCGCCGTCTTCGCAATCCTCTCCATCTTCATCCCGGGCTTTGGTGCCGCTGTTGGTGGTCTCGGTGGATTTATCGGTGCTGGATTCGGCATCCCTGGTGGTGGCACTAAGAGCGCTATGGTTGGCGGCCCGGGCATGGGCGGCTCTTCTCAACTTGCGCTTGGGGGACGCATCAGCGGCAACAATATCGTCCTTGCTAACGAGCGTGGCACACGCGCTATGGATCGTACATTCGGATAATGGCTGTAAACTATACCTTCGACACAAAGTATGCTCAGCAGTATGGTGAGCCGTCTAACAATAGCGTCAAGCAAAAGTACCGCATCGTCATCGGTCATATCTCTGATGAAGACATTGCTGTTGGGGGTGAGATGGACCTCCTTTCTCCCGGGATGACGCTTGATTGGGGAGGGGACCAAGACAGGTTTATGTCTGCCTTTATGGGTTCTACGCTGTCATTCACGTCGGTGCTTGATGATGCTCAGTTGGAGATTTGGGATGATCTACTCGATCTCGAAGAAGGCAGGGTCTTTGCTTTGTTCTTTGATAAATGGGGTACAGTATCGCATCCTTATTGGTACGGTCATCTCGTCATTGAAAGTACAACCATTCGTATTGCCGACAGGCGCCACATCATCGACCTGGAGTTTACGGACGGCCTGGCTTCACTGCGCGGCAAGCCTTGGAAGACTCTGAGTGGTAACGAGTACGAGGGCTTTCAGGACCTGAGATATTGGGTTCACGAGATCATCAAAAAGCTACCGGCTAGGGCAGCCTTCGAGAATTACGTATTGACAAATCAGGGCGCCAGTACCCATGTAAGGGTGATGAGCGAGATTGGGTTTCCTGATGCGCGACCTAATGGAGACGCAAACGCAGAGTTCCATCATTACGACTCCAAGTTTGAATACTTACGAGTTCGTGGTGAAACCTTCATGAAGCCCAAGAAGCAGGTTGATCGTCACAGGGCGCTACCGGCTCTCCCGGACTATTTCGCCACATCAGATGTGTTGGAAGATGTCTGTAAGGCTTTTGGCGCTACGGCTTGTATGTTCGATGGATACATCAACTTCATGTGCCGACTCGATGTCGCGACGATGAAGGGTAAGAATGTAGCGAGTGTCAAGCACAAGTTCAACTCTACTCAGACGCCTACGTGGGAGACTCTTCACAATGTTAGCGCTTCCTCTGGCGATGTTATAGGCAGTAATGAAAATGACTATTTGATTACAGACGCCGACGATCTCTACGAGGTTTTGAACGGTGCTGTTAAGAGGCGTTCTTTGCCTATGTTTCAGGCTAACCTCACTCACGAAGAGGGGGGTAGCGACTGGCTCTACTGTCAGGGTTACTTTCTCGATGACACAATCTCCCACATCGACCTTTCTGCGGCTGCTGCCTATGTACAGCACGCAGCGTGGATATCATCGGGCTTGTTGGAGCCGTACCAAACGAGTCTGTTCGCTGCTGTGGATGGAAACCGTAGGGACTTGTGGCATCAGTACTTGTATCGTTCGCCTAATTACATTGCCGGATCGCCCACCTCTACAGACCAGGGATTCCCCACAGACCCTGCCGGTCAGGATTCTGTAGATCTCCCATTCTTTAAGTTCCCGGCTGACATCACGGACTACACAGGCTTCCCTGCCAAGACCGTCAACGATCTGGAATTCCAGAGTGGGGAGACCATGAAGATTGAGTTCAGTGATACCACTAAGTTCACTCGTGAAAAGACTTTTAGCTATGCGTTGGAGAGCGACGCCTTCAGGGAGTTTCATGTGGGTAAGACGCTTATCATGCGTTTGCGTATTGAGGTCACCACAACAGACGGAACGAAGTATCGTCTAAGAAGGCCGGTGACTACTCACGTAAACACGAATGGTAGCCCGGACGGGATCAACATTGATAATAATGGGTTGGGCTATTACTACTTTGACGACGGGACTGTTTTTCAATTTGGAAGTAACAGATCATACTACCGTAAGGTCTATCAGGCAATAAACTGGGTTAAGGAGGAATCTCAGAATTTTAGTGATGCGTGGGTGGAGTTTATCATCCCTGATGGAAACATCGCCAAGGCTGATGATGGTTGGGGCACCGATACTTACGAAAATTATGACGCGCAGTACGGATTGTATGCGCCCGACTATGCACCTATCGGATGTCAATTAGAGAATGATGAAGGCGAAGAGGGTCAGGGAGTCCAATATGAAAAGGGCGAAGACTCTACGTTCATTCAGTATTATGGAGGTCAGCTCGAAGTGAACCTTCCTTTTGATTTTGATGACGGAAGCATTCTCGATTTTGAATCCTTCTTCTTCGAGCAGGGGTATTCGTACTGGAATCACGATGAAGGCCCGCGCCCCAACAATGGTGCGTCATATAACCCTATATGGAGAACGGCATACGCGGATGGAACTGGTGGTTATCGAAGGTACAATGGCTCTGGAAGTTGGAGAACTCTTCCTGAATACATCCACAATGAGGCGATGCGTGTGACTGTCGGTAACGGAGAGGAGACTCAGGACTTTGTGACCAAGATTCAAGGTGGTGATGGATATGAGATCGCTCAGCTCGGATCTTCACGCATTGGGTCTCGTTTGTCTTTCGTGAACACTCACGTTGGAGGCACCCTTTGGGCTAATAGGAAGGCAAGCAATGATCCGGACGACTTCCTCACAGTTGCCGACAAATACACAGAGACTTTGCAGTGGAGGGGTCACTCAGCGGGTGATGTTGCGGGAAGCCTCGTTCCGGCTATCGTGTATGACTCCCTTCACTCTTACGTGTGCAACGCCTTTCTCGATCTCTTTGGAGAGAGTCGCGTGGTGTATGATATGACTTTGATACCTAGTCAGTCGAGTCAGCAGGATGCGTTGCTCAGCCCCTTCCATGTTATTGAGTTTAAGAAGCTGGTGGGCGACAAGAGCAACACGGAGTTCCTTATGCCACTCAGTTTTAGCTGGACAATGGATGGGGGTATTCAAGGTTCGTTCTTGAAGGTTGGGCACGAAAGGGAGAAGAGCTCCCTGTTCGACTCACCCTTTCCCATCGGTATCGGTGGCGGTAAGGGTAAGGGCACGCCCACCGGTAAGTTTGCCCCAGGAAAAAATATCGGAGGCAGGATAAGTCGCAATGGCAGAAAGATGCACAAGATCACCATTGAAAACGCCATCGACTTGGATCAGGAGAAGGGTAAGATCAATGACAATCAGAGTCAGATAGTTCTCGTTAAACAGGTTCAGGAAGAGGAAGAGATGAACAAGCTGTTGTCAACTCGCCCAACTACAGGCTTGACCTCGAAGGCGAATCCTAGTGTCCAAACTAGATCACACACAGATCGTACCGGAGATTAAAAATTAAGCAATGGCAATAAATTACAGAAGCAAGCAGCAGACTATATCTCAGGCAAGCTCAGACATAGTGCTACTTACGCCGGGGGCGGGTATCGACACGATCATCGTAAATTCTGTTGTATGCAAGTTTCAGACAGGTAGCGTACTGACCGGTGTGGAGTTGAAGATCGCGAAGAATGATGGGTCGGGTCTTACCAAGTCTTTCTTTCAGGCTGACTTTGGGGATCTCGATAGTGGAGCGGACTACCCAGCGAACAAGGCGGCGGAGTGTCTCACCGCGCCCATCGTTCTGGAGGATGGTGACGAACTTATCGCCAACATTGAAGGCGGGTCATTCACCTACTTCATTCAGTTTGCCGAGCGCACCACTGCCGCTGCTACGGGAGACATTGAGAACCTAAGCAATGTTTCTGCTGACTCGCCTAGCAACAATGACGTACTCATCTTTAATAGCGCTAGTGGTCAGTATGAGCCTGGATCTGTCTCTGCAGCGGGTACGGGGTCTATTACTGGAACCAATGGCTTGACTGAGGATGCCCCAAACAGGTTTATGAAAAGGCTGGACTTGCTTGATGACATCGCAAATGATGCTGCGGATTACCTTGCTACCTCTCCGAATACAATCTTTCTAGTTCAGCCATCTGGGAACGGTAGCGTAAAGAAGATCACCTTCGAGGATATCATGGCTGCTATCGTTCAGTCTGGCGCCCAAACACTGATCGACGCAGGTTATGGTACAGCAACTACATATACGGCTGATGGATCATCGACTCTAGGTGACTTGGACGGTGACGGGTCTGTCACCACCTCTGACTTGCTCCAGTTCTTGGTTCAGTTCGGAAGTATTCTCGATGAGGTAACTGCCAGCTTCATCCAGAGCTTTGTCATTTTCCAAGCGAGTCCCGGGGCGGGTCAGGGACAAACTGTGCTGCAAAACAACGGTACGGCGTATGTTATGCCACTGGGCACTCTGACCGGCAACTACGTTATTGATACAACCGGATCTCAAGATGTAACTGTAAACACGACCGCCGGCTCAGTGACTTTTGAGGAGAATCAGACTGATTTTGCCGGTCAAGGTGCATTCAAGATTCGATTGGAGAATAATCCAGATGATCCAGCTATCGAGGTGCTTTCTAAGGAAGACGGTACTGTGGTAGAGATCATCATTCGTCTAGTGTCTTTGAATGGGGTAGGTGGAACGATTGATTCAACGGAAATTGTACTTCACAATGGCACTTACCCATCATCAAGCGTATTTGTTGACGCTGGCTTTGCCAACGTTAAGACATACACACAAGCGCATTTCTCTGAGTTGAATAATGAGGATGCTAAAGGTTACCAGGTTTCATTTAAGGCCAGAAGGCTTTCTTCAAACTCTCAGGTTCCGGCGGTGAGGTTCAACAATATGAAAATTAAGTTTCTAAAAGAATAACCATGGCTAATATCGTAGTCTATAACAAGAACGCTAAGGTAGTCATCCTCCTCGCCACAGGGGTGAGCTATGTAGACGAGAATGACGGAAGCTTCCTTGCCGAAGCAGATACGGGGACATCCGTCAAAATCAAGGATGTGGCAAAAAATCGACACATTTGTCTAGAGGTGCCCTTCGCGAATATCGTGGACAATGCTGGCGCCGCTATTGGAACCGATCAGGCTACCACTGTGTCTACGCTCAATGAGAGATTCTTTGACGTTTCTGACTCTATCCTCTTCAAGTCGCAGGTAAGGTCTGCGGTAGGCCATAGTAAGGGTGATTTGCTGACCATCTTTGGTTCATACAAGCAGGGTCTTGTCACAACGAAGCAAGCGAGTAACAACGCTGTTGCCGCTCTTGCCTTCGGTATGGCTACCGAAGCGACCTCAGCCGGGGCTATTGGAGAAGCTATCTCTGTGGGTCACTTTAGTGGTGTAGACACGAGTTCAATGAGCGTCGGAGACGCGATCTATCTTGATGGAGGAATCACCCAGGGCGACTTCACCAATGTTAGACCTGCTAATACCGGTGACATCATTCAGGCTCTAGGGTATGTAACTAAGTCCGACGCCACGGACGGAGAAGTGTTCCTCAACATAACTCCAGACCACCAGGTTGTACCGGCTCCAACGGTAAAAAACTTCATTAGCGGCGCCTTCTTTGACAATACTATCCGGGACGTCTATCTCCCCGTTAATGCTACGGACAATGAGAATGCCTTTCTGCAGCGCTGGAACCGGTGGGTCTGCCCATACGATTGCAAGATTGTTGGCTTTAGGTTCCGTCGCGACTACACAACAGCGACAAGTGGCACCGTGACTTTCGGTGTGTACTCAAACAATACTGGGTCAGTCGTCACGCTGGTGGACGAAACCACCGTTACACCTCTCTACGGGAGTGGCACTCAGACCTACATCGCGGTTGATGCGGATGTCTCGGCGGGCATCACATACGCCTTTAGACTTGAGAACGACTTAAATGTCGCCATGGGTAACTGCGTATTCTCTATCATAATCGAACAGTAATGCCATTCAAAAGTTTAACACTACAGTCCTTAACGCAGGACGCTGAGACAGATATCTCAGACCCTCAGTTCCTTATCCCAATTCTAAAAGAGGTTGACACAATCCTCTCCGATCTCGAATCCCGAGTAGCGGCCCTAGAGAAATCCTAAAACATGACAAGACTTACCCTCTTCTTTCTCTTCTCACTTTTCTTTAACACGCTAACCGCTCAGGAGGAATGCTCCATCTTCAAGGGCGCCAAAATTATGGGGCTTGATGTTGCTAGGGTAGAGGTGGATTTGGATAATGTGGAGGTGCAGACACTTCCGATTGTTTTTCATGTCGTAAATACAGGGTCTTCAGAGGAGAATAACATCTCCGATGAGCAGATCTTATCGCAAGTAGATGTCCTAAATGAAGAGTTTGCTGACAGCAAGATTCAGTTCTGCATGGCGGCTCGCGATCCCGAAGGGAATCCAACGTCGGGCATCACGCGATACAATGCGAGCTGGAACGATGATTACGCACAGGGTGGTGTAGCTAACGCATCTGGGAATGCGGGGTGGTCTGATTCTCAAATGAAGGCCGCTTCGGGGTGCTGGAACCCTAATGAGTACCTCAACTACTACGTAGTGTCCGAAATCAACGGGAATGACGCAGGAAATGGGGTCCAGGGCTACGCATATCTCGGCCCAACAAACGACTGTCGAGATGGCGTGGTCGTTCTGTACAACACCACTGGCGACGAGGGTGTATTAAAGCCAGGGCGAACGCTTGGCTTCACAGGCGTTCATGAGGTGGGGCACTACCTCAGCCTATATCACACGTTCTCAAACAGCAACGATTGTATTGAAACAAACTGTGAGACTCAGGGCGATCAGGTTTGTGACACCCCTGTGACGCTGACAAATTACTCATGCACAAATACGTCTTGTGCTGATGCGTTGGTGGAGAACTTCATGGACTACACTTCAGAGACCTGTAAGGAGAGCTTTACGGTGGGTCAGGCTGAGCGTATGCACGAGCAGCTTCAAACCTTGAGGACTGAGCTAACAGACAACTTGTCCTGCGTGCCCGTCGTCGACTACGATGTAACCATTGGATATGCCTACTACGATGAGGAGTGGTGTACACCATTTCAGGACATCTGGGTAGATGTAGTTAATCAGGGGTCGGTGCCTTTCGATTTTGTCGAGGTTAGCCTTTTTTGCAGTGGTGAGGAGTACACCGACGTTGTTTTTAACCTTTCTCCGGGATCGGAGACATTGCTTTTTGAGGACGTTATGGTTGACGGGGCTCAGATGTTCGAGGTTCAAGTCAGCAGCGTCTTTGATCAATACCCAGACAATGATTACGCATGGTTTCCGGTGACGACAATCGAGGGTGACTTGATGTCTATCACGGTGGCTACCGACGTGTGGGGAAATGAGACCTCTTGGTCTATTTTGGATGAAAACGGTGAGGAGGTGATATCAGACTCAGGCTACCCCACTGAGGAGGCTACTTACGAGTACGAAACGTGTGTGTATGAAGGGTGCTATGAGGTTGTAATCACCGACACCAATGGTGATGGTTTCTGCTCCTTCGACTTTGACAATGACGGAGTTTGTGATTTTGGAGATGGATACCTCTTGGCTACCATCGGGCAGGACACCGTGGCTTACACCGGAGTGGCAGCAGTGTTCTCCACCTACACTCAGCAGTTCTGCAATACACTACCTGCCTGTGAGCTTGACTACGATGGCAATGGAACGATCGGAAATGGCGACGTATTGGTGATGCTCTCTAACTACGGGTGCGTGGAAAACTGCGCTTATGATCCCAATCAGGACGGAATCGTCAGTGTGCAGGACTTACTTTTTATGCTATGGAACGTGGGTGATTGCCCCTTGGAGCAGGATCTGTCACTCGGAACATACAAGGCGTTCTTTGAGCCCACTCGTCAGTTTTTCCCAACCGGGAAGCCGCGCATTTACGACATCACTGGACGTCGTGTAGATAAGCCCTTTGAGTCACTGGCACGGGGAGTTTACATCCTCAAGTGGAAAGGACACACCAAAAAAGTCTTTGTACAATGAAGAAGCTACTGTGGTTTTTGATTCCCCTGCTGTCTTATGGGCAGTGCGACATGGAGATTATTGGGTTCAACCCGATCTCCACGGACATGACGATCGCTGTAAATGGGGGATATTGCGGTACTCAAGCCGACTCTATCGGTGAGTTCTTGCTTGCGCTGACCTTTCAGCCACCTGTCGAGGATGTGCAGACGCAGTTCCCTTGTTTCTACGACAATGGGTGGGCTTCCCTAATCTTCCCCTTGGACTTCCCCGGATTTAACATTGGTGAGGGCGACGACGACATCCTGCAAACGGGAGATACTATCACATTCAACCTACTTGAGACACCGCTGTTTGGGAGCGGAAGTGCCGAGTGCTGGGTAGCTATTATGCAGAGCGGGGCCTATTTTGAGGAGTGCTTGGTGCTTACGATATGGCAAATCAACGATAGCGGCTGTTTAGACGGCTCCTGCGATGGCTTAGGGGGCTTCCCTTATCCAGATACTGACTTGTGGAACAACTGGGTTCAGTGGTCCTTAAATGGCGCCTGTGACCCACCACCACCACCCATCGTTGAGGGATGCACCGACATGTTCGCGTACAACTACAATGAGATTGCGACACAGGATGACGGATCTTGTATATATCAAGGATGTGTTGATCCAGAAGCCATCAACTACTGCGAGGGATGCACCGTTGTGGGGCCTTGTGAATACTACCCTGAAGAGGGCGAGAACTGCAACGACCCTCTGATCTTTTGCCCTAACACCTTTACGCCAAATGGCGATATGCTCAACGACTACTGGAAGCCCGTTACCAAGGCCGACTGCTGGTGGAGATGGGAGCTTCAAGTTTACAACAGGTGGGGAACCCTCGTTTGGGTAAGCTACGACCCCTCCGACAAATGGCTCGGCAACAGGCTTGGCGCATTTGTTCCGGATGGCGTGTACGTGTGGCGCATTAAGGCCACAACTTTTCAATCAACAAAGGCCGTAGACATAAACGGCACAGTAACAGTATTTCGATGAATGTAGAAGATATGCTGACACTGATACCGTCACTTATCGCAGTGATTGGTGTTTGGGTGTCACTGAACAATGAAGTAGCAAAGCTCAAGGGTCGCGTGTACCGACTGGAAAGCGATCAGGGTGAGATGAAGGCTATGCTCAAGGAGTGTGTCGAGGGCATTCACGAACTCAAGCTCTTGCTCGCTAAAAAGGGGATGTGATGAGAGAGATAAACTTAATCGTGGTGCATTGCACCTACTCACCTCCGCGTATGGATATTGGCGTGGAAGAAATTAGAAAATGGCATGTCGAAGGAAACTCCTGGACGGACATCGGGTATCATTACGTCATTCGTAGAGACGGCACGATCGAAGATGGTCGACCCATTGAAAGACCTGGCGCCCATGTTCAAGGTCACAATTCCCATTCGATCGGTATCGCGTGGGTTGGGGGGATGGCGGATGGCGCTGAGAAGCCTGAAGATAACCGGACTGAGGCGCAGAATGAAGCGCTGGTCTATCTCATTAAAAAGCTTCAGCAAGAGTTCCCGGGGGCCGCTTTGATCGGCCACAGGGACTTCAAGGGGGTAAAGAAGGATTGTCCGTGCTTCGACGTGCGTAAATGGTTTGCAAAAGAATGCAGTACAGAAAAAAAGGAAGCAGAGGAGCGAAGCCCAAGAGAAAGAATGGTTCGCCCGAGCACGATATTCAAGTTTTTATTGTCGATCACTTGGAAGCTATGGCGGTACCACCGCTCTACTCAGCGACGGTAGGCGGAGTGAGGGTAGCCATGCACACGGCCCTAAAGATGAAGCGAGCGGGCTACAAGAAAGGTATTCCGGACTTGCTCATATTCGAGCCGAGAAAGGGGTATGCTGGACTAGCTATTGAGGTCAAAACAGCCACAGGCCGAGCTAGTGAGCATCAAAAAGAGTGGATCAAGAACCTAAGAGAAAAAGGTTGGAAGGCCGAGATTTGCAAGGGGCTAAGCGCTTGCATCACGGAGATTGACAACTACTTCTCAAAAGAAAGCGACGTACTATAGACTTCATTGTGGTTGGTGAAGGGCGGCTATGGTCGTCTAGAAGGGGGCTTCGGCCCTCTTCTTTTTGTCAATTATAAACCTGACAACATCTTGAGAATGTCAGGCTATTGCCTTAATTTCTTTTCTCCCCGGGGAGAATTATTCTACCCTATCGTAGTAGTAGTCGAGGATGTCCCCTCGCTTCTCTTCCGGTGAACCCTCAAATGTGTACATATAGATGGGTGTAGCCGGGCCAACGTAGGCGTACCATACGTTGTACTCCAGGAATTCCACCGCATCCTCAAAGGACATGTCTGAATCCGCTGTCCTCAAGCAGTTGACCATAGCGTATTTATCGTAAACGACGCGGGGAACGTCGTCGATCGTCAAGATGCCGATGATGCAGCTATCGAACCCGTCGGCGAACATTAGTCCTTCACTCATGAGATGGTGCGGTTTTCTACGTACACATTGCCCCTCTTGGTGACGTCGACAAGGGCAAATCCGTGCTGCCAGTCATTACGAGGGTGATAGTTTGGGGTAGGATCCCCCAAGTGTCCTACAACGTGACACTGAAGCAGCTTTCCTGCTCCGTCACGGGTGTAAAAGCTTTCAGGTCTGTGGAGGTGCCCACAGATAGCGCTTTTCTTCATCTTGTTGAAGAGCTTGCGGGAGGGGTTGACACCACCGACACCGCGCATCTCGTGACCGTGGATAAAGCTCATATCACCGCAGTGAATGAACCCATCCTGTACCCAATTTATTTCTTGAGCATACAGGTCGAGCAGTCTCTCCAAACGCAGATCAGGCAGATCGGCGAATTCGCTTGCATTTTTTTGAATATAGGCATCTAGGCGGACCTCGTGGTTGCCTTGGATGTAGTGGATTTCTGCGTCCCTGAAGCTCTCTCTGATAGCGAAGAGCATCTCATTTCCAATCTCAATCTCTTTCGCAAATGACAGGGTCTCGGGGTCGCTCGGATATCGGCTGATACGATGGAAGTCCATAATATCGCCGAGAAGAATGACCGTATCGACGTCCCATGACTGACCCCAAAAAAGGGCCTCATTGATGGCTTTTACGTCGTGATACGGGCAGTGAAGGTCACTTAGGACCAATATCTTGCGGTCCTTGCTCAACGTCACATCAGTTTTGCGACGCTTGTAATAACTTTTCGGTAGCGTTTCAGCCATGGTAATCGACCTTGTAGTTTTCTAGGATAACCTCCCTCATCCATCCGCCAGCCGGAAGGCCAAGGGATCTTAGTAAGTCGTCTGCAATTTCTGATTGCTCGGGCTCATTGACATTGTCGTCAAACCACCCGCATGCCTTCTGAGCCGACCATAGCAGCCACGCTCGTTCTTTCACATCTTGTACGGTGCTTAACTCGACGTTTTTGGCGCCAAAATGAGCCCTTGAGATGTCGTCAAGACGCTCAATGGTGTCTCGGTACGCCTCATTCATAGTAACGGGAGTGCGCGTCTCTCCTGCGGCCTCTCTCAGCCTCTGAAGCGTCTGATTTACGTGCCAGGGGCGTCTATCAAAAATGTCCCCTATCAAGCTACATGGCAGGTACAAAAATTCATTGAGGTAGTACTGAATGGCAGCACCTTCGGCTCTTGCGAACCACTCTCCGTCCGACACGAAGAGATTGACGTACTCTTGTACGAGGTCTTCTGCTTCTTCAGCAGAGAAAAAATGACAACTATCGAGGCGCTTTCTCATTAGCAAAAATTACCGTCTATGCCACCCCAGGCTGAATGATACCCGTAACCCTCTGTCACCTCTACCAAACACGACTCTTCTTCCCTCTTGATTTTGTATGTCAAGAATCCGAAAGAGACAACATAGCTGCCCCTGTCGGGATGCGCGTCGGCCAGAGCGGTGCAGAGATCCATCACCTCTGATTCCTCGATGTAGTGCTCATCAAGATCGAGTAGTATTCTTACCTGTAGGCTCAAAACTTGTTTCTTGCCTCAATTTATGTGCAGGTGTTGTGAGCGCCACGTAATCCTCACATCTTTAATGAACGACGCAATGTCAATAACTTTAGGTCCTTGACGTAGAAGGTGTAGCTGTGCTTCCCACCGTGACATCCGCTCTCATTCATATTCAGAGCACGTAGTCTTCCTTTGAAGCGCCGGATAGACCAAGAGTTGTACCCGTGGTTCGCGCAGTATGTTTTGAAGCTGTCGTGAAGGTCGTCTTGATGAACTGAGACGGTGTTGTGATGTTCCGGGTCCGTTGAGAGACCTGTGTTCTCCATCCAACTCAGGAATGGGTCGCCTTCAACCTTTAGGCGCTGCAATTCCTTCTCAATGACTTCAGGTCGCTCCAGCTTGCCATCTCCACGCTTTGCTTCCGCAAGTAACGCTACGCCAAGGCTTATGCCGATCCCTCCTCGTGACGATTCAGTAGCGAGCTTTTCGTGGAGCTTGATGTCGCGCTTCCTCAAGTCTTTTGCAGTCCTAAAGTTCACGATGTCAAAGCGTCGAGCCACACCGGGGTCACTGAGTACATAGCTCAGGCCCATCTCGTTTGAGGCCACGACAAGGCTGGCCCGTGGTCTTATCTCGACAGGCTCACTGTAAAGTTTTCGCGCTATGATAGGCTCCTTCGACACAATCATCTTGAGTGCATCCTTGTCACCAATTTTCTCGCTTGCGTCAGCGCTTACACAAAGCGTGGCATGAGCCAGCTTCATCCTGTGTCGGCTGTCGTCTTTGGTTATCTGAGCTAGGTTATCAGTACGCATGACGTTTTGGAAGCCTATACAACCCGCGATGGCTTCGATCATCGTACTCTTTCCAGCACCTGCAGCACCAATTAGCAGCAGGATTTTTTGTGCGTTGAAAGGATCGCCAGCAACAGCATTCGCGAACATTGCGAGAACGTATTGCCGACTGCCCTCGTCAGGGATGGCCTCAACCATAAAGGCATCCCATACCACCGACCTTTCACCCTCCCTCCATTGAGCAGGAATGCAGTAGGTCGTGAGGTCTTCAGGCTTATGCCCAGGACGAAAAGCTTCTTCGCTTCCATTGATGGTGAGCACACCATCCATATAATTTATGCCCCTCACGCCACAGCCATAGCCAAATACAGCCTCGGGCTTTGCGCTTGAGGAGAAAGACCGCTCGAACTCCCGAGTAAAATCACTCGTCAGAATTGATGGCTTGAGAAGACCAGCACCAAAGGCGAATGCCTTAACGACTTTAGACTTCTGAGCATCAGAGATAGGCTCGTAGTGAGTACCGCACCAAATACTTGTGAGACCACCGATATCCAATACCGGAGTCCCACAAGCTTGGCTCAGAGAGGGGATGGCTATACCAAGCATAGCCGCAGCACTCTTGGCGCTGCATTTGTCGGGATCGTAGGGTACCTCTACAATCTCGCTGATCTTCTCAGGAGTTACAACATTTTCAGCAACTGCACAAAGGCTTTGTACACTGGCGTCAACTGTTGTTCCTGTTTTCATGAAGGCGTTTCTTGTAATCAAGCTCGATCTCGTTCAGCTTGTTGTTCAGAGCATAGATACATCCTTCAAGCAGTTCTATGCGAGACAATGGGTCAAACTTTTCCAACATTCCATTGTGGAAAACTGAGTCGTAGTCGTAGCTGAGATTTAGACCTTCGTTCTCTATGTCGGTGATCCCGGGAGGTGTCTCATAGCCCTGAAAGTCGTCAGTCTCCTTGTAGACCGTGTAGAAGTCCACATGAGTCTTAAAGATGTCGTACACGGAGTCAGCATCACTGCGTCCCTGTGCGTCTCCTTCAGCGTTGAAATATGTGTCGATGGACTCCTTAAAGTCCGTGAGCAGTTTGATGATAGCTTGTTTCTTCATGTTGAAATAAAAAAAAGGGCCGGCCTCTCAGCCGACCCCCGTTTAACCAAAAACCCATTCAGAACGGAAGGTCGTCATTCGAGCCTACTGACTCGGGACGAGACTCCTTCTGAGCTTGGGATCCTTCACCGATGCCCCAAGCCTTTCCGTTGCCCAGGATCGGGCCGCGTAGTCCCTGCTCTCGCAGTTCTTTGGGGATGTCCTGAGCGACGAAGTAGTCGTGCCCATAGGGACTTGTCGGTGTGTTGACGAGGCGGACGTTGATGTAGCGTCCCTTCTCGCCTTTTACGATGTGGCCTTTGTCGATCTTATCGAGATTGATAGAGACCGAGATGGCCGAGGGGATGTGGTTGGTGTCAGACATTACTTAGTTATTTTCTTAATAAACTGATTGATTTCTTTCTTGCTTGGAGCGTAGAACTGCATGGGGTCCTGCTGATTTAGTTGTAGTCGAGAGATGATGTCTTGAATCTCATCGCTGGTCATCTCGATGTCGAAGTCGAGAAGTTCCTCGATGAGTTCATCTTGCTCCTCAATCGTATGGGTGGTTGTTCGGCACAAGCGAGCAGCAAATCGACGAGAGTTGTGATATACGTTGCTGTAGTCGTTCTCCGGACCACACTCAAACAATTCGTCAATCCAATCAGACATATCGGTTATTGTTTAGGTCTTTCCACAGGGCCTTGAGAAATCCATAGACAAATCCCGTCACAAGAAAGATTGTCCAGGCAGTAACAGCATACGTGAAAACCCTGAGAATCGTCGTCATGACTCAATCTCGTCTTCCCCATAGACTCCTAATTCGTACAGGTCAGCACTCTTCAAGACAGCCCTTGACAGCGCTCTCTTCTCCGCCATAGCGACGGGGTAAGAGTTGCGGCAGTTCTTTGGAGAAGCCTCACCATACGTTTCCACAAGGCGCTGTGTCTCCTCCATCTTGCCCGTCTTGACGTTCACCTCTTGGCCTAGCTGAATGGCGATGGCCTTAACAACGTAGAACCCCTTCTCGACATTGCAGAGAGCAGTCTCAACTTCGTACTGAACAATCAACCCTATTCCGCGTTGAATCTTCTCGATGCCTGTCCTTGTGATGATCACGAATCCTTGAGGCGCCTTAAAGAAGTCGTCCTTGTTTAGATCGTACTTCTCCGTCAACTCCCGGAATCTTGCCTTTGTGCTATCGTTCATACTTGATGATGTCTTGAATCAAATTGCGTGTGTACTCAACCTCTTTGTGGTTCTGCCAAATGTAAGCAGACATGTGGTCGAGGCGCTTCAGTAGCTGATGTATTGCCTTGTCGCCACGCTTCATCGCGAGCATGTTCTCGCGAGCAGCCTTTATGCGAACCTCGGGAGCGTCGGGGTCAGACTCCAGCCATATCTCAATAGCTGTAGCCCGAGCCCCTAACTCCAGAGCAATACGAGTGATATCTACATTAGTCACGCTTCTTACGTCGGTCGCCAGTGATGGCGGTAATCAAGACATCGAGGTATCCAAATACCTGATTATCGGATTCCGTGGGAGTCAAGTTAACGACGACCTTTCCAAAGGCCATCACCGCGATGAGCAACTCAGGCCAGTGCTCGATAAAAAAATTAGTCTCTTCCATAGTTATGGGGTTTAGTATTCGTAAAGTTCTCCATTGAGGTCGTAAAGTACAGTGGTCTCTGACTTCATCCCTTTGTCGACGAGCGTAATTATCAACGCCCAAAGAGGAGTTTTTACACCGTCGATAAAGATAGTGTCAATCCGGGAGTACATAGACGTGTCCTCACGTAACTCGAAATCAATAGGAACACTCCAGGCGAGACGATCAGGAATCACGCCCATGTTGAGCGAGTCTTGATCCGATCGAATCGAGAACGGGACATTCTTGAAGGTGAGTTTCGAGAAGAACCACTCGTAATTATGATGCACTATCAGCGCGAGAGCGGAGGCGATAAGTAAAAGATTCATGATGAGCCATTTGCATAAACATTTGAGACAAAGAAGGTGCTTGGGTGTCACGGCCACTGAGAGCTACGAGAAACTCGATGCGAGCGAGCGAGTTTTGACAGAGGGTCATGTGGTGACGGAAGCCATCAGCGTCATAGTCGCGAAGTTTGCGCATATAGAACAGGTGCTTGTGAATCTCAAAGATGTGGGTACACATCTCTCGTGAGTGCTTGTAATCAGCGTCAAGACTCATGTCCTGAGCTCCAACACTCTTGATCCACTTGAAGATTTTCTCGTCAACCTTCATCGCGCCGGGTATTTGAATTTAACCATGCCCCATAGCAGAGAGGTCTCTTCGTAACGATCGGGCATCTTCTCCAGGTCACGAATCTTATTCAGGATAGACTGCTCAGTGCGACCAAGAGTCTCACTGATAACCGAGACGTTAACACCTCGCTTGTAATACATCTGCTTCAGGGAGAGTATCTCTGCCGCTGTCCATCGGCGCTTGTGCTTGCGAGCGGCATCGCTTGATGAAGGAAGGTCCTGACCCTTAGTGATTCCAAGCTGACTCTTTTTCTGAGCAACTTGAATTGCGCTCTTGCCAAGCATACTCCCGATGTCTTTGTTCGAGAGACCTTGTTTGTTGAGCTTAATCAGCATCTGCACTTCTGCACCGCTGAACTTTTGATAATTACGCTTTTTCATACGTCATAGATTTTGCCGTCTTTGTAGACAGGGATGGAAATATACTTAGAAGGTTTGTCATGAGCAGTAGTCTTGAACCCAACGCGGAGTTGCCAAATGCTTTCTCCGTTGGAATTGTACGGGAGGATGTCGCAACTGAGACGACCGGGAACTTTGCGGTAGTGCTCGTCGAACATAGGCTCGGCACGCAGAGTGTCCCAATACCTGCGATTAGGCTTTCCCTTGAGGAAGCCCTCACGCAGAACCATGAGACGCTTAGGGATGGGTGCAGTGTCTTTCTTACGGACACCCCTCCCAAGAACCCACAATATTACGTAAAGCAGCCACGCCTTGCAGATGAAGATACCTAGCTCGATAGGGCTCATATCAGATCGTGTTGAATGTAATCACCCATGTCATGACGGTGCTTGTAAGATTGCAGCAGGTCACGACGTACAAGCGTGCCATACAAGTTGTGCTTGGCTACCTTCCAGTAAGTAGCCGAACCCTTGTCCAGCTCTATGGTGAAGGATGAGATTATCTCGTCTTGCACATCTTCCATGGCGTCAAACGCTTTGTCAAAAGTCTCATGCCACTTGTCAGATAGCCAGTTGTACTCATTGTACTCCTTAGTCACCATTGCATAGTCAGCAAGGTCTATTCGGGCGTCGACGTATTGATTCAGAGGCTTTAGGACATTGGTGTAGCTGTTGTACGTCACCCACTCTGGGTAGAGGTACTCTTTACGTCTATCGCTGAAGAGCTGATCCTCGACGCGATGAACACTCATCACCATCTTTTCAGTCTTGTCTTTACTCAGGAAAGAAAGACCCATCAGGTCCCCATCCTCGACGACTCTGGAGCATTGCTTCAGTCCTTTGTTAAGATACTTTTCTCCATACTGATGGATGTCAGTTCTTGCGTGGCCGTAGGTGGGCCACATCTTAATCGTGGGTTTGTCCCCACGATGAGCGCAGTGTACGCTGAAGTATATAGGCATAGGTTTTTGGTTTTTTCTCCTCGGGGAGAATTATGGAATATGTGATTCGTAGATTTCAAGCTCAAGGTCCGACTTGTCCAGGATGAAGCAATACAGGTCGCTCCATGCAATCGAGACGTCCGGCGAATGAGGAGTGCGAACGAGAACATCAATCACCTCGACCTCATCCTCGTCGTGAGGAACAAAGTGAGGGTCAGAGGACTTCACGCCCACATGGTAGTGGTATATCGCAACAATCTCGTGCTCGCCGAAAGCGTCGGTGTGTTTCTCGATGGTGTATTCATACCGTGTCATAGCAGTATTCTTTAAGCTGTGTGACGCCATAGCACGTGACGCTCCAAGGAGAGCCGTTCTCTTTGAACTTTCTTGATAAGCCCTCAAGTTTCCGGTACAGCTTTGTTGCGTGAGGCATCTTGCAAACTTGACTGCCAATGTTGAAGTGACGAACTTCTCCTGTCTCACGGTTCTTTGCGTCGTAGTGGAAGACCCACTCTTTCTGTTCCCAAATCATGTCTTAGTTTTTAGTAGCTGCTCGGGAGGTCGTCAGCATTCAAGCGACCCGCTCTCAGACCTTTGTTGTAAAAGCGAACGAAGTGTCGCGCCCAATTATCTTTGCCGCTCTGATTCAGGATGCTCTCGAAGTTCTGATCCAATGCACGGAACAATCGGTCGAGGTTGAAACCATCGAGCTTTCTCATGTCTACGACCGCCATCAGCACAGCCTTACTCGTGAAGGATGAGTTCATCTTGCCGTAAGCAATCAGCTTTTTGAGGATGCGCTCCTTCTCAGGAGTCATCTCATAGACATACTTGCCGCTTGTGACAACCTTCGTGTGAGCACCTTCGTTCTCAGAGAGGAGGGCGCAGATAGAAGTCATCTTGTGCGGCCTGAACTTTTCTCCAGCTTCGCGCAACCTGATGTAGTTCTCGTTGCCTCCGGTAGCATAGTAATGAATCCAATCACTCATTCTCCAGGCCAACTGATGTGCGTTCATCTCTGCGACATCAGCAATCGACATGTTCTTCTGAATGTAGGAGAGCTTGACGGGATTCTTGGCCGCCTTGTTGATGAGCCGGATAGCTTCTACCCTGTGCTGACCATCGAGGATAACATTCTTCTTTGAGACGGTGATAGGAACCTTCAAACCGACTCGCTTGATAGACTCTGCGAGACGGCGTACCGCTCCGCGATTTACGTACCTGTTCTGCTCGTGAAAACTGAACTGGTCGAGGTTGGTGGTGTAGTTAATATTCATTGCTTTGAGTTTTCATATTTGTCAATGAGAGATTCGAGGTGTTCTTCAGGGAGATTGTAGAGCTTCAGTTTCTTTGCTTCAATGGAAGGGGCGACAAAGGTAGGACCTCCATCGCCATCATTCCAAATCTCTACGTTACTCATGTTTGTTTGGCATTCATATCCGATACCTCGACGAGTTTCAAAGTACCTGACGCTTGTTACTTGTAGGTCTTTCATAGTAATGTTATTTCTTTTTGTCACACTTAGAGGGGTCGTAGATTCTTACACACCAGTCAGATTCTGATTTGTGTCTGTCATCAATGGTCGAGTCGTACAACTTAGCGCGGAGTTTGACCTCCTCCTTATCGACTTGGACTTCGAGATGCTCGACCTGCACCACGACATCTTCCTCACGGAATACACGAGCCCTTACGCCGTTGTTCGCAAAGAACTCGACGCACTTCTCTTGGTCCGTCATGTTCGGGCAGTAGAAGGGGTCGAAGTCGTAGGTGATAGCACCCTCATCATTGGCTGTGACATCCTCGTCACTGAGTATGTTGATACCTTCAATCTCGTAGTTGGTATTGACTGTTCCTTTGTCAGTCCATACGGGGTAGATGGAAGCGCGAACTTGTCGCTCCTCGTAGTCAACAAAGACGTTGACGTCAAGGAATTGAGAGAGGCCGTACCACGCGTCCCCTCCGTCGATTTTGTCAATCGGCAACTCGATCGTGCCGAATAGTTCTGATTTAATTCTTAGCATAATAGTTTTTTATGAGTAAAAATATCCTTGGGCCGGGCAATTCTCAGGAGCATCGCCATTGTAGTAGTCACCGCACCTTGAGAGCGAGGGCGACTTGTGAGGTTCGACGCTGAACGATAGCTCGATACCTGCATCGCGACACCCAGACCCACCGTTCATCTCATCGAGAAGTTCGTAGAAGTCCTTGCCGCCAAACACGCCGTAGCCTTCGTAGTCCTCCTCTCGCCACCGGTTACCTTTGTCGTCAGTCATGGTGACTGAGAACACGGGCTCGATAGAATAAGAGTTACAGATACTCTCGCCTGTGTCTTGTGTAATCCAACTGAAAAATCCCATATTTAATGTTTTGAATTTGATAAATAGCTTGACATACTGATTTCGTAGCGAGTATTGATGACGCCTCGGATAACCGAGGGCTTTCGAGGAGAAGCCTTGTGCTCTTCCGCAAGATGTATCGTTTGTTCCGGCTCTCGCAGTCGCAGGAATTGAATCTTGATGTGTATGTTGACGTCGTTCTTGAATAGTCGACACAAATAGTCAAAGGCTTCCTTGTCGTTCATGTGTTTTGAATTTCGCAGTGTATTTCTGTTCCGTCGGAAAGGTAGTTAACCTCGTCATCTAATTCGCATTCCCATGTCGTCCAATACAACATGTCCATGTTGAAGGCGAACTCAAGCCAGTCGTCGGTTGAGTAGTTGGTGTACATCTCGATGCGGTCGGCCTCATTGCTCTTGGGGTCGAGCACTCCGCCGGAGCACGTCTCCTCTGAGATAAGCCAAGCGACAGCGTCATGAGCGTACTTGAAGTAGGCCGCCCCGTCATAGGCGACCCACCCCGAGTTCATGCCCTCTCCTGTGAAAGAGCACTTGCGTGGGAATATCTGTGTCATAATTTAGGTATTAGATGTGTCCAACATTGCGTTCACCGAAGTGTGACTCCATATCCTGCGCAACCTTGTGGTCGTCATCGAACTCCAGGCGAATGAAGAACTCATCATCGGTGCGGTCGAGATTGTTAATCACATATAACCAATAGTGCTCCGGCACGAACCTGCCTTGGGAATCACGAAGCTCAATCATTTCATACTTATTGCGGCGATTGTAACTCCGGATGATGTCCTTGATTTCTCGCTTGGCTTCTTTGAGCTCTGAAGGATGGATCATAATATCAATCATGACTGTGAAATTTCGGTGTCAGACTCTGGTGCGGGCTTGAACTTGGCGAGAGCGTTGTCGATATCCTCGATGCTTACCTCGGTGTCTTTCCAGTCGGTAGGCAGCTCGTTATCCTCAACAACCTCGGTAAGTCCAACATCATCGAAGTCGATGTCACCCGATATGCTAAAGTCACCGGCGCTGAACTCGACCCACTTGGTGTTGTAACGACACGAATCGTGGATGGAGTCGTACTGTTGCACACGACCCGCAAACATGCCGGCCTTGAATACAGCGATTAGTTTTCGCTCGAAAGCCTCGGGAGTAATGGCCTCCTCGCATCGAGCTTCGATAGAATCGAGACGGTCGAGAACCTGTTGCGTCTCGTACTTGATGTCCGCAAGCTTGTCACGGAGTTCTTGGATGTTAGCAGTATTGCTCATAATAAAAAATTAAGGTTTAAGAATTTCTCCTCGGGGAGAAGTTTAGAATTTGACGACGTTGGGAACGATGTTGATTACTTCGTATGTGGAATCGCTGTTAATGATGTCGATGACATATCCCCTCCACTCCTCGACTGAGAGCTCGCGGCAGTTATCGAGAGGTAGTTGAGAGTTGTGCTTGTAGCCGACCTGAAGATTGTTGAGCGAACAGCCCGTTCCGTAGTTACCCCACCCCGTAAAGAGTGAGTAGTGGATCGAGCCGTCCTTGAGGTTGGCGATGATGGTGAACTTGTTCTCCATCGAGTCGTGGAGTTGTAGGTGTGCGAGTTTCATAGATTAGATTGAGTTGCGTCCGTTAGAGACATTTTGTGGGTTATACTTTTGTTGGATTCGTTCGAGGTTGTCTTCACAGCAGGAGACCCATGCCTCCATGTTTACAAGGCTGTACTCTCCCTTCTCACGTCGAGCCTTCTCTGCTTCGAGAATCTCTTCCTTGTGTGAGATGTAGTGTTCGAGACCGCGTTGCAAGCAGTCAACAACAACCATCTGCGAGAGAGCCCCGTGCTTCGAGAACTCCATGATGTGTTGGAGGAACTCGGTGTTCGTCATGTCTGATGTATTAGTCATTGTCTTTGTTTTCAGGTACGAGACGTACCAAGGTTTGTGATTCTTCGAGCCACTTGCGGAACGACTCGTGGAGTTTGTAGTATTGGTCGAAGACATCGGCTTGTTGAGAAACTTCGGCCTTGGATAGCTCGAACTCCGTTGTCTCCGTGAGCTCTCGGTTCCACACCGAAATCCACACGGCACCGTCTGTCATGTGATGAGCCTCGTAACCTTGATAGTCGAGGACAATACAGCATTTTTCAGCGTCAGTCATTGCTTTGGGTTTGGTAGTTCTCCGTTATCAATAAGGTACTGAATGGTGTCTTGGATTGATTGTTGGATTCGCTCCATCAGCCAATCGTTATCCATGAACGAGGCGATGAGAATACGCTCGTAGTCAGACTCCGTGAAGCTGAGGCCAATGCGCTCGCAAGCAACCTCGACATCTTCCACGTTCCATTGCATCTCAGGGCCAACGTAGTAGCCCTCGTCATTAATCATTACCATTCTTAGATAGGTTAAAGGTTTTGCTCGGCTGAAAGAGTGAGCGAGCGTAGTTGGCACGACCGGAGTCGATGACATCGAGAGCATCGTCGTCAGTGAGTCCGTAGTACTGAGCAAAGGCAGACACCGTGACGAAGTTGTTCACGTAGTCCAGGTACATATGCTCGTGTCGTTTGTTGATAGGGATGTTCATCAGAATTGGCTTTGGAGGATTCCGTTCAATTTGAGCTGAGCCTCGACAGAGTTTCTGTCGCGGTCAGACTTGAGGAGTTTGCGAACCTGCGAGTGCTCGATGGCAAGCGAAGGGTCGACAGTGTTCTCGTTGCAGAGAAACACAAAGTCTTCGTAACGCATAGGATAAAGAATTAAGGGTTTAAGAATTTCTCCTCGGGGAGAATTAAAGGTTGTCAAACATTTCGGTGAGCTCGTCGTCAAGCTCGCTGTAACAGATCGTGCCGTCGTGACCTTCGACATAGAACTCGATGTCACATTCACGCAGCTTCTCAACGCGAGAGTCGTGGTCTTCGTAGTCGGAGATGTACTCGTGAATCATGAAATCGTCGTACCCACCGACACGGAAGAGCCGAGCGTCAGTGTACCCACCGCGAACGTCACAGCCGCCGTGGATTTGCAGGATGAGGTACACCTCGTCGTCAATCTTGCAATATCCACCCTGCAAGACCTGAGATAAGTCAGAGTCGTAGTTGTACGTGTTGAACGTAAAGGTCTCCATACGTGTCGAACCCCACGAGCCACGACGCTCGCACTCCTCGAAGTCTTCGAGAGATTGCAGGTACTCCCAACAGGGACGCAAGACGCCATAGTACGGGCAGTCGTCAGGGTACTGATTACTGGTCGCGTCGTCGCTGTTCTGCGCCATGTCGACGAGGCGATTGAACGTGTCGCAGTACTCGTCAAGTTCGAGGTTCGAGCCCTGACCGGCGAGATAGTGGAACACCGAGACAGTGCGGTCGAGGCACGGATGCTTGCTCGTGAAGTCAATCTCGTAACGCTCTTCATCTTCGGATAAGAAGTCGTCGAGAGTCTTGGTCGCATTGCGCTCGTGGTTGCGTCCGTATGCACCACCTGAGTCCAGGAAGTGTGAGCCTGTGTTCTCGGTGAGCATCGAGTGAACGAGCTGTTGTAGGCGTGAGCCAAAGGAAGGAAAAGACATAGTATAAAGGTTTAAGAGTTTCTAAGATTTCTCCTCGGGGAGAATTATCCGTACACAACATCGCCGAGCATCACGCATTGAAGCCAGACGTCAGCCGTGACAGCGTCATCGTTCTCGCCGACGAAGTCCTGATAGTGGCGAGGGAAGTCGTTAGCAAAGACCTTCGAGCCTTCGAGAATCATATCCCACCGAAGCGAGAACTTCTCGTCAGAGTACGTGTCTTGCACCTCGATCCGGTGAGATGGGTCGTGCTTGAGATACGCCCACAACTTGTCCTCGATGCAGTTCTGAACATCAGGGAACTTCTTGTTGTGCCAATCGAAAGCAGGGTCGCAGTCGAGAGAGCACCAATAGTTCGAGTAGTGCCAGCAGTTGTACAATAGGTTCTTGAACTCGTCAGCTTGAAGAGTTTGGGTGATGGTGATTTCGTTCATCGGTTCAGGACTTCTCTTTGTGCATTGATAAAATCATTCTTGATAGTGGCGCGTTCAGCTTCATTGCGCTCGTCCATTTCATTACGTTTGGTGTACCACCAATCGCGGATGATAGTCTCGTCATCGAGACCAACACAACCCCACGAGAAGAGAGATTCACCGCCGCACGATATCCAAAGCTGTACTTGAGACCACGGGCCATCGTTTACGTGATTCAAGAGCGTGGTGCGGATGATGACCTTGGCAGGTCGGTTGAACATCTTGCCCTCCATAGTATCGAGAGTCTTGGTCTCAAAAGCCATGTAGGTATTGAGAAGCTCCAAGAGGTTTTGCAGTGTTTTGTTTTCTGCATTCATAGCATATAAGATTTAAGTTTTTCTCCTCGGGGAGAATTATTTCCAGTTAGAGATTTTTCCGTTCAGAGCGTCAGTGTACCACAGCAACGCCATCGGCTTGTGGATGCGGTTCACCGGCTTGTAAGCCTTAATGAGTTCCTTCATCTCGTCGCGCGGGATGAGTTCACCCGTGACGGTACACATCGAGCCGTCGTCGTAGATTGCGCCGTACCGATTGTCGACGTGCTTGGGGAATTTGTAGCTCATGACTTCGTGAGTTTGAATCGCGTGTTCTCGAAAGCTTGTTCGAGGATTCGCTTGTTGATGAGGTCGGCTTTGAACCACGCTTCGATGAGCGCGTACTCGAAACTGCCGCAGTTGGTTTGTCGGAGGGAAAGTCGTTCGTGTTGTGTCATTGCTTATTGCTGATGATTGTGAGAGAGGTTTGCATATACGGGCCGAGCATCCAAGAGCACTGACCATCCTTCAAGCCAAAGTCACGGAGCATCGACTCGACATCATCGTAGACGTGCTCCATTCCGGAGACATCGAGATGGTAGATGCGCGTGTCATGTTGGTCGTCATGGTGCTGACTGAGGTCGATAACGAAAGGAAACGTGATGACTTGCCCCAACTCGTGGTCGAGGACAATCATAGAATTTGGATCGAGATTTGAAACTGCCATAGTTGTGAGATTTTTCTCCTCGGGGAGAATTAGTTGTAAGCGGCACAGCCGAGGTTGTGAGACTTGATGACACCGCCATTGTAGGTCGTGGTGTATCGAGATGATGTCGTGCCGCATGATGAGCAACACACACAGAGAACCATCGCAAGGCACGCGAGATACAACGCATAAGGCGTTGAGAAGAAGTAAAAGAAACGTAACATAGGATATAGAATTGTGTCCTTGCGGACGGTTAGTGACCTGCGCGGACTCGAACCGCGTGAACGCCTGTCGTCAGGTCTGCCGTTTTTAGAGTGCTGGAACCGCACCTTCGGAAAGTTCTCCTCGGGGAGAAGTTTGGGTCAAGCGATATTCGAGAGAGCGTAAGCCATACCGATTACCGTGATGAATACAAAGAATGTCATCGTTCGAGAGGTTGAGAGGTTGAGAAGGTCGAGAGGTCGAGAACACCGAGCCGCACGAGTTTGTTGTCCACACGAGCATTGGCGATGGGGTCGAGTTCAGCGCGTTGCTCACGGATTAGGTCGTCAATCGACTTGACGCGAGTTCGGTGCTTGCGCTTGGCGATTTTCTTGTATCGTTTTGCACTCATGAGTTCTTGGTGATTTTGGCAACAAAGCCGATGAGAAGGGTCGTTACGATTATGCACATCCACACGAGAGTTGTGTCAGGCATTTGGGCTGTCAGAGGTTCCATAGGTTTTTAGTTTTTCTCCTCGGGGAGAATTTTAGTCCAGGACATATCGAGGATGTGCAAGCTTGGCTTGTCGCTTCGCTTCGCGGTACGCTTTGCGTGCTTCGTGGCGGTCGTGGCATTTCTGAGCGAATCGCTCGTTGAGCATCGACGTTGCGATTTGGCGGGAATACCGGTCGTGGAGAGCATCTGTTTTGGCGCGTGAACGAGAGGATTTGTTTGCCGCCTTGTTGGGGACTTTGGGAACACCCGCGCTTCGGCGTCGCTTGTCGTACATAATCGTGTCGAGGATTTTCATAGCTTCGAGGATTTGAGGGGTTCGAGAGTTCGAGAAGTTGTGGGATTTCTCGCGCACTATCGAGCCGTTTTTATTTTTGGCGAGGGTGCTGACCGCACCCACGAGAAGTTGGGAAAAATGGGGGAGAACTTTCGGAATTCTCCCCCGGGAGAATTTTACGCTTTCACCCATCCGAGGACGTGGAGGGCCGCGATGTGCTCGGGCGTCATTTCCTCGGTCGTGATTTTGATTTTCTCTCCGTCAAACTCTCCCACGAATCCGTCGAAGGCTTGGCGTTCTTGCGGCTTCTTTCCGACAAGGTAGTCGCAGTACCCTTTCTCGGTCGGCACGGAGTTCTTTGGGAGTTCGGCGGACTCGATTCGGCGGTAGACGCTCACCACGTATTCATCGAGTTTCTCGGGCGTGTGGTGCGTCCACATCTTTTTTGCGCGACTCCACACCGATTTGTCGATGCCGCACGCGTCCTTGTAGGTACCTGCATCCATGGAGGCCGCATTGTACGCTTTCTTGTTTTCCTTGTAGTGGGTGTCCAATTCTTGGATGATGAACGCCCGCTCTACAATCCACTCCAAGGTGGTGTGCGAGTTTCCTTGGATGGCTGAATCAAGCTTGTTGAAACGCTTGACGATGGAGGTGGTTGAAGATAACAACATAGTAAAAAAATTAAAATAAATAAATTTTGAAAATTCTCCTCGGGGAGAAATCCGCCCGTTGGCGGCTTCCGTGTTCCCTTCGGCTTCGGTACAAAGATTGCGAAACAATCCCTACCCCAATGTTACCTTAATGTTAAGGAATTGTTAAGTTAATGTTAACAGAAATTATACGGAATTATGTCAACTCCACGCCCTCCCATCCTATATACGAATCCCGCGCACCCGCACGCACCCGCACGCGCACCCGCGCACCCGCGCACGCGCACCCGCGTACACGCGCGCGAGGATTATGTTAAATTATGTCAGATCTGAAAAATTATGTGTTGGATTTTATTATGTCAACATTTTACATAATTCTTGCTCAAAATCTGAGCATTGCTAAGAATATGAGCAAAATAGACCTAACTTGTTGATTCTCAGGCATTTACAACTTTCTGACAAATCCAAATTTTTGGGCAATTATTTGCACAACATAATTTTTTGACTGAAACGGCATATAATGGCTAATTATGTCAAATAACCCGAAATTCGTCGAACATTATACCGCTTTCGTCGATGTTTTTGGGGCCTCCATCGCTCCTTCGTATAACGCACCCAAGGTGAGGGTGTAGTACCTGCCGGGGGTGTTAGGGCCTTTATGACCCCTTAAAATCGCTTTTGAGGGGTGCGTAGTTATTAACAAGTTATGAACAGATGCTGTGCGTGCATAGTAGGGTAGGGGGGCCTATAATATGGGCAAAATCGCAACATGAC
>Ga0208434_1000108_pt1 | contig 44851 bp, 86 predicted proteins | sample 13_taG_FD_184086 | JGI IMG/M metagenome (GOLD analysis project Ga0208434, IMG submission 184086) | Marine viral communities from the Subarctic Pacific Ocean - 13_ETSP_OMZ_AT15268 metaG (SPAdes) (version 2) | ecosystem: Environmental > Aquatic > Marine > Oceanic | place: Pacific Ocean | collected... | reverse complement strand
GAGGTGGTGTGTCCTGTTCTATTTTGATGTTTAGGTCTACACTACCATCTTCACGTGTGGTCTGAGTGGTTGTTACCCTGCCTCTTTGAATGTTGAATCGATCTGCTAGTTCTTCTAGTTCATATTGCATGGTCTCGTGGGTAGCATCATCCTGTTGAACGTCTACTATATACTGAGCGAGATTCATACATGATTCTAGCAGTTCTTGGGTATCGTCATCTATGACGTATTTGGGCTGGTCTGACACTTCATAACTCTCCTCTGTGTCTATGTTATTATTTAACGGCTGTGAATTTATGCCATGCGTGTTCTGGCAGATACGCTATTAATTGACTACGATCCACACTCTTTAACAGTTCATAGAGTGCAGTTTCGTCCTTTGATTCTAGGTCCTCACGGATCTGTTCAATAACCTGTTCCCATATGTTCATTAGGCAGTCTCTTGTTCACGTATTTGTTCTTCAATCCAGTCTCGAGCACCTTCGACCAATTCGAATGTGTCGTCTAGTGTCTGGAATAGTTCAGGGGTGTCGCCAATTGAAGTTGTGCCTTTTACCACAGCCTCACACCATTCACCTAGGCCTTCCATGTATTGATCATCACCATCTGTGTAGATGCCTGCAAAGTCCATACCAGGCTCATGATAGTCTGCAGATAGAGTGCAACCATCCATGTCTTCTAAGAACGTGTTATAGGCTTCAATGGGTGGTGCCCATGCACTATCAAACCATCCTGTGATAGAGGCTGTACCGTCACCATTGTCTGTAAACTCTAGGCCTTCCATATCAACGTCCCACTTGCAACCCCAATGATTGATTCTCCAATCATACCAGTTAATATCATCTGTGGGTGAATTTGTATGCTCTAGCTCTTTGGGCATTGGCTTGATTGCCTGTAGTAGGCCTGAACCTTCTCGATTGGCTTCTTCCCATAGTGGCTTGAGTGTTTGTGTTGAACCTTGTATTGTTATTGAATTGTTACACCAATTTGGCATATTGCCCTCCTAATCTGTGTTGTTTCTTTATTGTCTATATAGTATACGATCTTTCTAGGCGAAAGTCAACACCTTATCTGCTCATTATAGTTTGACCGCATCTAATCTCTTGTGACATTCTGCTCTTGTTTCTTCTGGCAGTTCATCGAAGTAATCCATTAAGATATTGTATCCTACTTCAAATTTGTTCTCGCTTTTGAAACCTATCACGCCACTTCTATGCTTTGATCCTGTATCTTCAACCCATTCGTACAGTTCTCTGTGAATATCCATTGAGTCTGGGTCGTCCCAGTTGTCTGATGAAAACTTCCATTTGTCTTGATAGTTGTTTAAGAAGTCTAGGTATTGATCGATATGCTCGTAGTCATCACCTAACCAATCAAAGCCGTTGTCATCAACATATGCTTCTAAGTCATCATAGGTAGCACTCATCAATTCATCTAGCAAGGCTGGGTCGTGAACTTTGAAGTTGCCTGAGTTCTTGTACTCTCTGTCGCCAAACGTAATGCAACCATAGAACTTGTTTCGAACTTCGTCTTTTGCATCGTATAGTTCTGTGGTGGCTAGTAGGTATCTCAATCTCTGCGAACTACCTCTGTAGAAGCCATCATTGTTATAACCGTGGTCTTCGTCTTTCAATAGATCTACGAAGTTGTTTTGAATCATTTCTAATGAGTGATATAAAAAGTTTTGATTTGTTTTCATTTGTGCCCTTCCTTAGTTTAGTTGCCGTAAAGTTTAGTTTCTTCGTCCCACTTGGTGCCCATGTTCTCAAGTGTTTCTAACATTGAATACAAATGACCTGTTCCGGGTCTGTCACCGTTGGTCATTAGTCGCTTGCCAAAGTCTGCTCTTTGATTGATTGCTATCTTCAGCTCTCTTACAGTTTTTTCTAATAGCAGTTTGGTATGATCTATTTGACTTTGATCTAAATCTCTGTAGTACGTGATGTCTCTTTTTATTTTCATATATGCCCTTCTTTATTGTTTAATATATATATTATACAGGTTTATTCCTCAGAAGTCAATGTCTTTCGGTAGATCTTTAATTGTCCGTTGGTGCAGTGAAAGCCATACCTATATGAATTATTAGGTGCAACCAACACTTGAACATCGTTCTTTTCAGCCTTTATAACCATATGAGAATACTTGGCTGTGAGATCATCTACAAACTGAACACAGGGTGTGAACGCAAGAGTCTTGACCAAAAAGATAGTCCCTACTAATATTTCAGTCATCAGTTAATGGCTGGGCCTGTGATTGAATACATCTTTGTGATGATACCCATCACATTGTCTTTGGTTAGGAAACCTTTTATATTATCTCCATCTTCAGTAATGCCAGGCAAAGGAACCATCTTGTCACCTTTGAACACTCCAATTTCATAAAGTGATCCACCGTTCTTACCACCATAGCTCATTTCGTTTTGTATGATAGATAACTCATACTCACCAAACGTAATAAGAGCTTGAATGCCTTTGGGCATCTTTGTCTTATTGAATGGTATGTCTTCAAATTTATTAATCATCTCTTGGGATCCTCCGTATTCCAAATTAAAAGCATTACTAGGGGCAAAGCCAAACAAGCCACTACCCCTAGAATAGCCAATATCATTAGTAGCCTTCTTTTTCCATAAGCTCGTAACCAATTGAACTCATCAACTGATCTGCTAGGGTTGGATAACGACTAACCATATCTGCAACGAACTTCTCACGTTCTGTGAGTGTCATACGTGCAACCGCTTCAGTTGAATCGCTTATAGAGGTGTCTAAGACCTTCTTAGACGTCTTTTTAGCTACCTTAGCCTTCTTAGGCTTGCTTACTTGCATGAAGTAGGGCTTGTTCCACTTGCCTATGTTGATATCTGTATAGTGCGAACGATGGAAGTAGTCTGTCATCGCATCATCATCACAGAAATAGTTTGGACCTTTCATTGCGGCCAATAGTTCTGTAAGGAACTTCTCTGCCTTGCCACTGTAATGATTTTCAATGTGATATGTATTGACTTGGATATAACCATCATCGTGACCGTTTTGACCCCACGTACCAAACTCTTTGAAGTCGATTGCTCCGCTTTGAATTGTCACTACCAATGTTGAATGATGACGGATTGAAATAGAACCTTTCATGCCGTACTTGGAAAGCACCTTCTTAATCTCTGGTGCTAGTTTTTTCTTATCTTCTTGTGATACATATGCCATTTATTTGTGCCTCTCTGTTTGCCTAATTATTATATACATTATACGATCATTAGTAGCAGAAGTCAACCACTTTTGGCAGATTATTCTTTCTTCTTTTTAGCAGGTTTTCTTCCACGTCCTCTTTTCCAAACTAAATGAATATCGTCTGGGTTGGTCCTCTCCATTGGAGGACAGACTGTAGGCTTATTCTTCTTCAGCCATGCGTCGATCAACTTCTGTTCTTCTGTCGTCGTTTCTTCTCTCGCCATTGCTTGATCCTTTCTCTATGAAATATAAAGAGCCTAGCACCATTCCTATCAAATGATACCCAACTCGGGGGTAGAAATCTTAGATGTAAAGGCCAAGGACGACTTATTGTATCGTTCCAACATTCAGTTCTAGATTCTTTAGCCCAACCACTTCCAATGTAAGATAAACCTACACAGGCAGGATAGGCCCTATATGATTTGTCCAATTAGCACCCACTTCCCCTATTGCCAGGATCGAAGATGTCTTTGAGGCAATTGGTTGCCTCTTCGGTGACCCCTGCTTGAGATAGGGTACCAATCATTCTTACCGTGTTAATTTGTTTTATAGATTGTGAACTACAGGCACTCGTAGCGAATACCAATAGTCCTATTAAGATATATTTCATTATGAACCTGTTACCAGTTCTAATGAACCATCCTCTGCTTCGTCGAAGCCTTCAATGAAATAGTGCCAGTCACCTACTGCCAGTTTGGCCTGTTGAAATAATGACTCACCAGCCTTCCATAGCTCGCCTACCGTGCCGTCCTTTGCAACGGCTGTGAATGTCACCCATTCAGTATCGCCAAAGGTAGGACCCATGTCTTTGATCACCTTGTAGGTCATCATCAACGGCTTGTCGTCTGTGAAATATTTGTAGTCTAAAGGCTTCACAGTATCCATTGCGTCGAATACTGTTTCATAACCTAGTTCTTTTTTTAGGTTATTGTAATGATTGTTTAATGTTTCGAAATTGTCTTCCATGGAATGCCCTCCGGTTAAATTGTTTAAGGTAGAAAGTGGCCGAGCCTTGGTTTGCATATAATCGGACTCTGGTTTAATATAACGTAAACTAGTATTCACCATTCATAACCACTTTCTAATTCTTTATTGTCTATACAGTATATGATCTTTCTGCATAGAAGTCAACCTCTTTTGGAGATTAACTTACAATTTCTTTTAGGATTGCTACCTCTAAGAAATCAAATTCAAAGTTGCCTGATGCATCTTTCTTGCCGTTTGATACGATCCAGTCTTGGCCATCAAACAGATAAAAATATTCACACCAGCTCTCTGCCATGGCTTCTACCCATTCGCCAATATTTTTGTGAGTGGTTGCTTCTGTACCTGTTTCACCACGGTCTCTACCGTAGGCCATACACCAATTGTCTGTAAGTCCTAGGCTGTCATCACTCTTATCAAAGTTATGCTTCTCACCTAGCTCAGAACGTAGACTAGATAGATCACCTAATGCAATTAGGGCCTCAACCTTGTCTGTAGTATTATAGAATTCTTTTAGAATCTTACCGTTATGGTCTACATAACCATCCCAGTGACAATAAATTGCTTTGATTCCGTCTTCAGTTTTGATTGCGATTGAACTTCTAGTTCCCATTTTATCTACCCTTTGTTTAGTTTATAATTTAATATAGCACCTTCTAAAACAGAAGTCAACCTATAATGGTTGGATTTGATATCCGTATGCCCAATGACCGTTGTCTAGATCAAATGTGCAACGATCTTTGTCTTCTAAGAAAACTTTCTTTTGATCGATACCATACTTGTCACCATTCTGACAAAGTTCAATACCTGTGATTTTGGCCTCACCAAATTTGCTGTCGACCTTAGTTCCAATTTGTAAATATTTCTGATTCATTTGTTTGCCCTTTTGTTATTGCCTAATTATTATATACATTATACGATCATTTATCGTATAAGTCAACCGCCTTTGGATGTTTTACTTTCCTATTCCATTTAGTTCGATCTCGTTCGACACGAGCTTTGAAAGGACTATCGGAACTTCTTACAGCCTTGGCGATCCAGTTACGGATCTTAGGAGCCTGAGGTCTGTTTGAATTATTCTTAGACATGATGGTAGTCCCTATGTTTCTTTGTATACCATTTTTCTACTACAGGTAGACCAAACTCATCTTCGTCCACTACAACCACGGCCCGTGTCTTCATAACATTGGCAAAGCGCCAGCCTGTCATTCCACATACGCCTTTACCGCCTACCCATACCTTGTGGGGGAAGTCTTCACCTAAGTGATTGTTCCACGGTTCATCGTTGTTAGAAAATTCAAACCAGTTGCCTGTGTCTTTTTCTTGGAAAGCACCAATTGGATCCTTTGTGTGAGTGTAATAAGCCATCTTATTTCTTCCCCTCTTGTTCTCTAAACATATCTCTGAGCATCCATTTATGCTTATTGAAATAATATCGATTATCGTATTTAGGATTAGATCCTGTCCAGGCAAAGATTTCGTCTTGGTGTTCCCACCATTTGTCATTACAGAATAGACGAAACTTGCTTGGTAATGGCGGAAGAGGATCTTTAATCCAATCTTTTTCAGTTGTCATTATATGTCCTCCACTTCACGTTCTTGAGAAAATAGCATCAACTCAACAGCCAATGCACCTGCCTGCTCACGTGTCAATTGTATATGGTTAAAGAAGTCGCCGGCTATACCGTTGTTCTCACCTTTACGTTTACGTTGAGTAACCTGTACACAAGTCGCTCTGTCCTTACCACCCCAAAAACGTGTTTGGTGCAATTCATTCTCTGCTTCACAGTTTGGAACGTTTCTTAAATCTGTAGACATTGGATGCCCTCCGTTGTTTTGTAATTATATATACATTATACGTTCAGTCATGAGGAATGTCAACCTCTTTTGGCTGACATTCTAATCTTTTTAATGTTGGTTGACTAATTCATTTGCCTTAGCATATAAGTCAGCATCACCTTTGTCGATAACCTTCAACAAGGCTTTGATCTCTGCAATGTAGACCTTTGCGAACTTAGGATCACTTACGGCAATGTCTTGGGTGTTCGAAATGATATCGGCATACTTGATAGTCTGTACCTCTGCACTCTGTTGAGCTAAAAAGTCTTTATCTATTTCCTTCCTAGTGGCTCTGTTACCATCTTCAGGCTTAGATGCTTCTGTCATACCCCTAACCAATTCAGCAACCTCTGGACTGATTTCATCTGCAATCATTTCAAAGGTATATCCTTCACAGTCTTCAACCACATCATGTAACAATGCGGCCGCAATCATATCATCAGTACCACCTGCAGATTCTACAATGGTAGCAACCTCAACAGGGTGAATGATATAAGGTAAGCCGGAATACTTTCTAACCTGTCCTTCATGTGCCTTTCCTGCCATCATCTTTGCGGCAGTAATAATTGCTGAGTCTTTCATATTAATCCTCTACGTATTCAACTTCATCAACGTCCCATATCTGACTGAATGGAACAATAAATTCTCTTTTACTCTTTTCGTCGAGTATCTTAACCAATTGCTTTTCGGAATCTCTTTGCATCAATTCGCCAAAGCCTTCATACCATCCAAGCCCTTTTAAAGGTGTATCGCTTAGGCCTGGTAGGCGACCATACTCATCTAAAATATGTTCGACCTTAAACTTGCAGGCATATGGTTTGCCTGGTGTGACGTCTTCGATATTAATCATTAGTTGCCTCTTGAATAATTGTGGCACCGTGATTGATACCTTCTTTAACCATCTTGCCGGCACCTTCTACATCACCTGGGTTCATGTAAAGATATGCACCTATGGCTCCAATAGCCATGAACATCAATGCTTTAATCATTTCTATTCTCCTTTGTTATTTTATTCAGTATAGCCTCAGCGTCGGGATAAGTCAACATCTTTTGGATAAATTCTTCTTCAACATAATCAATCCATGCCAGTTCATTGGCTACTGTCTGATCATTGCCTTTGATATATTCATTTAATTGTCTGCTACCTAAGCCGTGATATGGCTGAGTGAACTTGGCACTCATAGACCATTTTTTATCCTGTGCCATATCTATTCCAAATCCTATGCTTTGGTTTTAGGGAAGAATAAATCTGTTTGACCCGTTTGTTATATTCGTCTTCGTTTTGAGCAAGACCATTCAACTTGTTTTCCCAAACAGCCTTCATATAGTCGTCCATCTGTGGATTGGTAGCGAGCAGGTGCTTGATAGCATCTGCCCTCTGTTGTTGAACTTTTTCGGAATACGGTCCCATTTAAGCACCTATGCCTAACTTGGTTAGCATTGTACCTGGCACCTTCCATTGAGTACCTGTAGCACTCTCGTTCACAATAATATATTTCTTATTGATCTTACGAACTTGGCCTGATACTTGCATACCGTCCTTCTTAGTAAATTGAACAATGTCTCCTACAAGGAAACTTCTTACAGCCTGTTTGGCTAGGTATGTTCTTTTAAGTTTGATTGCATCAACGATTTCATTCAATTGATCGTTGTCCATTTGATAGATAAGTTCTACTGATTTTGTTACTAAGTTTGTCATACTATGTGCCTCTCTGTTTGCCTAATTATTATATATATTATATGATCAATTGATACGAAAGTCAACCACTTTTGGCAGATTACTTTTCGTTCCATTTCATAACTTCGGGATTATCTTTAGAGCCCTTCCATTTAAGGAAACCCTGTTCAATAAGACTGTCGACACAATCAGCGATACCCTGCTTCATGCCCGAACTTCTACCAACCCACCAGCCAAAGCCTGTGCCTAATATATAGGCTAATAAAATAAATCCTTCTGTCATTTCATGTGTCCTCCTAGACGGTATAGTATTCAGGGACTTCGCTATCAATAGCTCTCTTGACCCTGTTGTTAACGATTAGAGTATGTTTACACTTACCCCTAAAGGTAAAGCCTGGACAATCACAAGTGAAGCCTTTGGCCTCTAGTGTAATGTCATAGGTGTCAGTACCTTTAGAGTTGGGTTCTTTCCATATCAAGCCTTCGAATATGCTCGTATCATATTTGAATGTCGGCTTCATATAAGATTGCTTAAATTTTGGCATTACATACTCCAATAAGATTCACGTGCCGGACTCATATAACCCGGGGTGTTGATTGGCTCTACAAACCATTCCTTGCTCATTAAGTTTTGAGCCTTTCGAGTTGCTTCAATGTTCTGGTGGAAGTATCCACACTCTGCAATCGCATAACGAAAGTCTGCATAATTTGGATCAGTTGGCAATAGGCCTTCTGCTTTTTTAATACGTGTGAGCCCTGCTTTGGCTGACGCCATTGTTTTGTATCGTTGCCTATGATCCGGACGAACTGTCTGATCATATTTACTTGGCTTGCCCATGATATAAGTTGATTGCTGTTCATAAATGTAAAACATAACTAAACCTCCATTTCAAGTTGATATTCGTTTGATGAGCATGATGCAGGATTGTTCTCGGTTTGGATACCGTCTGCTAAGAAATTAAATGCTTCATAAAAGTCTGCATCGCTACGGAATAGATTTTTGCAATCCATGTAAGCGTCTGCGTCTACAAAGTTCCAGTTGATAGAACCGTCTTTGTTCTTGTTTTCATCTAAGTCAATTGCTTCTCGCATCTTAGATTCTAATACATTATAGATCATTCGTTGTGCCTTTTCTGTTTGCCTAATTATTAAATATATTATACGATCAATTGATACGAAAGTCAACCATTTTTGGACGGATGAATTAAAAAGATTTCTTATTGGCCTGCCCTAAGGGATTCGAACCCCTGGCCTTACCCTCCGCAGGGGTACGCTCTATCCAGCTGAGCTAAGGGCAGGTATATTAGTATTTGGGTCTACCGCCTGAGTTCCAATCCCAGTCCTGTGTTCTTTTCAATCCGGTACGAGAACCTCCAGGTTCGTTCCTAATGAAAATCCAATCACCGTTGGGAGGATCATAAGATTTGAACCCTGTAGGATTTATGTTAGTAGTGTACCATTCGTTTAGAACAGTTTTAGTCGTTGTACCACAGGCACTAAGACTGACAGTTGCTAATAATAAAAGTGCTATTGACTTCATGTTAGTTACACCCTGAAACACAGATCATCCAACTTTGACCTGTTGCGATTACATGAATGGTATTAATGAGTATACCATACCCAAGAATAGTTAAGAACGACATTGTTTGTACCTTTCAAATACTAGTTGCTTTTCTAACTTACCTCTATATACTATATTATATAGGTCAGTTTGTCAAGACTTTTTGGCGAAGTTCGTCCAAGTATTCAGGTGTTCCAAGTCGTTTGTTGAGTTGCTGGCAGGTCCGTGCCGCCAATTGCATGGTGGTCACCTTTGCCAGTAAATGGTTTGCCCAGGTATCAATAATCAAATAGTTACCGAGGGAGTCGTCTAACATTTGGTATCTCATAATAATATTTAGCAAATGGTAGGCAGAGGTTAAGTGCTAACAGCGGGGCCTTGCTTATTTTTGGTTGACACATAAAGATTGAGATGTTATAAAATAAATACTATTGTCCAAACATACAAGGGACCACACCAAATGGAGAATCCAATGACATTACGAACAATTGATTTGAGCCTAGAAATAGGTCAGGAAATTCTTGTCGGCCAATCTAAAAAGCCTGCAAAGATTACAAAAATAGAATATCATGAAAAGTCAGGAGAAGTTGTATTAGGTACAACTCGTGGAACTAGGAAAGCTCTTACGTTTAGTCTAACGCAAAATAAGGAGCCGTTAGATCAAGACATTGAGTGCCTTGCGGATAAATATAGATAGCATGAAGATAACAGATATTGACGAATCATTGGAATTAGAATGGCAGGCTAGTAAAGAGCTGTGTCGCTCATCAAGACCTAACAGCAAATTAGGTGCGAGTGCCCTAGCGAGTTGTAAGAGTCAAGGTCTACGAACAAGATCAGGACGTAAAAGTCATAAGATTAGTAAGAAGACAAGAGTCACAGTCGGCGGCAAGAAGATCAAAGGTAAAAAGTACGGCGGACCATTACCGGACTATAGCTAATGATGTTAGACACCTTCAAAGGTAAGTTACTCGTAGCCAAGCCAGGAGTAATGAAAGATCCACACTTTGCAAAGAGCGTGGTATACATCTACGAACAAACAGACAAAGTCTGTATTGGATTAATCCTAAACAAACCTAGTTATATGAATGTATCTGATATACAAACTATGAGAGGGGCAGTTAACAGCGGGGCCTCAGGACATTTGTATCGTGGCGGACCTGTTAGTGAACAAAGTCTATTACTTCTACATACAAACGATTGGTACTCTACTAATACAATACAAGCAACACACGGTAATGCTATTAGCTCAGATGAATTAATGTTAGAGAAAATGGAACACAACAATATGCCTATGTGTTGGAGACTAATGAGCGGAATGAGTACATGGATAGTTCCGCAGTTGCAAGCAGAGATATACAAACACAAAGCATGGTTAGTTGTAGAACCTAATCAAGAAATTTTTTATAACTACGATGAAGAAGACCAGTGGAAAGCTGGTATCGATTTAGCCAGTACACGGCTAATGGACCAATATTTTTAACTAAATATATTTTTAATTAAGGAGAAAGACTATGAAAAATTTGTTCATAAGTCTTTTCATTGTTCTATTCGCTACTGCCACACAAGCAGGCGCACTTGCAACATTAGTAAATACTCCGCAAGATAACAACACTGAAGAGACTGCACCACAAACAAACCCGGAGCAACCTTCAGTTCCCCCAATTATGATTCTACCAGCAATGATTGAATGCTCGCCACCAGAAGTAATAATATCAGTTCTTAAAAAGTATGGAGAGATTCCTTTTGTAAAAGGACAAACAATGGTAAAGAGACCAGAGACGGTGTACAGATGCCAGCAAGGATGACAATGTATGTTAATATGGATAAAAGAACATATACATTAGTTGCTGAGATGCCTGGAAACGTATTTTGGTGCGTTATACAATCAGGTGGTAAATTTGGACCCGCAGTTGCGCCAAATGGGACTTGACATACGCTAAATACTCTGTTATAATAATAACACTACACACACATACAAGGAGAAAATAATGAGCGTAGACACAAAGTACGGTGAAGCCATCTTTAAACAGACCAAAGAGTTTACTGAGATGTTTAAAGCGGCAATGCCAAAAGTAACCACAAACAAAAACGGATATGAAATTCGCACAGAAGTATTAAAACTGGCGAGTGTTTCAGTCTGGAAAGACTATTATGCTAAATGGGGTCAGTTTGAACAAACTGTAGAACGTGATCCTAAGACTGGACAAGTTACATCAACTTTAACAGTTCCTGAAGTACCAGGTAGTAAAGAAGTATTAGAAGCCGCAGATCAATTTTATAACTTTGTAACCGGCGATTCAAAGCAATAACATATAACTATTACCCGGAGCATAGCTCTTACAACAAAAGTACATAGATACATCGTACCCCTGCTAACGAAATCGAGAACAGAGATTCATGCCATTGGCTGTCAACCTTCCAAAAGTTAGCAGGGGCAACCTTTTCCAAAACTAATACATTTCATAGGCATAAGTAGTATTATGTTTAAATGGATTAAAGAGTGTTACAAAGACTGGTGTGAAGTCCAAAAAGAACTTAACGACATGGGTATTTTTCACACCGTTCATCATCTTGGCAACCATACACATGTAGACAAAGAACAATTTAAGAAGTATTTAAATGACAGTAAACAAAGAACCATTTCACAAGACGATAGACAAACTAAAGTCTGAAGGCAACTACCGAGTTTTTAATGATATACTCCGAGAGCGTGGAGAGTATCCTAACGCTATCTGGTATGGACCTTATAATATTAAGAACATTGTAAACTGGTGTAGTAATGATTACCTAGGAATGGGTCAGAACAAAGTTGTGCTGGATGCAATGCACACTGCCTTGGATCAAACTGGAGCAGGAGCAGGAGGCACACGTAACATTGCTGGAACAAGTCATTATCATGTAGCATTAGAACATGAACTAGCCAAACTTCACAAGAAGGAAGGCTCGTTACTTTATACGTCCGCTTATGTCGCAAACGAATGGACGTTGGTCGCTCTTAAACAAATCATTCCCGACATTGTGTTTCTAAGTGATAGTGCAAACCACGCTTCACTTATTCAAGGCATTCGACACAGTGGTGCAGACAAGGTTATATGGACGCACAATGATATGGAGGACCTCGAGGAGAAGCTAAAGAACGTGTCAGGTACGCCTTGTATCGTATTTGAGTCTGTGTATAGCATGGATGGGGACGTTTCGCCTATGCTCGAAGTTTGCGATTTAGCAGAGAAATACGGTGCAATGACATACATTGACGAAGTACATGCAGTAGGCCTTTATGGCGAGCATGGAGGAGGCAAGTTAGAAGAACTTGGCTTACAAGATAGAATCGATATTGTCAACGGCACTTTAGGAAAAGCCTTTGGTGTACAGGGAGGATATATTGCTGGGGAAGCAATCGTTATAGACGCTATCCGTTCTGTCGCCTCGGGTTTTATCTTTACAACAAGTTCTAGTCCAGTTATATGTGCAGGCGCTTTGGCAAGTGTCAAGTACGTAATGGACCACAACGAATTACGCGAACAGCATCAACTACAAGCAAGTAAACTCAAAAGAAAACTTGCACACTATGATATAGAAGTACATGAAAATGCAAGTACTCATATTGTTCCAGTGATGATAGGTGATCCTGTACGTTGTAAGAAACTCAGTGATGTTTTGTTAGAAGAACACGGCATCTACTGTCAACCAATTAACTATCCAACAGTAGCAGAAGGAACAGAACGTTTAAGATTTGCTCCAACACCTTTGCATACAGATGCAATGATTTCAGAGCTGGTGGATTCATTAAGGAAAGTATTAAATGAAAATTAGTATTAAAAAATATCTATGGATGGGACTAGGTTTCCTATCACTTGGAATGGCATACGTTGGTGTAGTAGTACCAGGCATACCGTTCTCAATTTTTCTTGTCTTAGCGGCATATTGTTTTGCTAAGAGTAATAAGAAAATGCACGATTGGTTATACAATCACAAATACTTTGGACCGTTCCTAACTAACTGGACACAAAAGAAAGTATTTCCGACCAAAGGCAAATATGCTATGATTGCTGTAATGGCATCCTCGCTTATTTTCTTTTGGTTTACAACCTACAATGTTGCGGCTGTAGCATGGACAGGTGGTTCAATGGCACTAGTTGCTATTTGGGCTTGGAGATATCCAGGTAGTGTAAAAGAGCAAGAACGCAGGGTAAAAGCTGGCGAAAAAGTAGCCTGGATAAAATAAATCCTACATTTTTGGTACCTAAGACCATTTATGGTAGTTTAACTTTTGGATCTTCGACTCTAAATAAATGACTGAGTACTATTACTCAGCAATTTGAAAGGAGATCCAAATGGAAATCTTAAACAAAGTAAAGGGTTGGGCCGGTGCTATTACTGAAGTAGGTATATCACTTATTTCATTAGCTATCGTACTCGAAATCCTATTTAACGGACAGAACATTCCGTTCTGGCCAAACATCAGCGTAGTAGACAACATCACTGGAATGATAACAGCGTTATCAGCTCAGGGACTAGTTGGACTAGTAGCTGTATGGGTGTTATATCATATCTACAATCGCAAGTCGTAATATTAAATCATAACACTTTTAAGTTATGGCAGAGCCTTCTTGGCGGAGGGCTCTGTCATTTTAATGTAATCCTAAATTCCACATCCAAATAGGTATCACTATAAAGTGTAGCAGTATTATTACTGCCCACATTAGTATTACTGTCCTCAGTTGCGGATTCATCTAACCACTAACATAGTTTTTACTCTTAGGTCTATACCAATTCTTTTGATGATACAACCTAGCTAGTAAGTCAACTATTTTCTTCTTGTCAGTATCGTCTTCTAAAGACACTTGGTACTGATGTAGAGCACGTTCAATATGCTCTACATCCTGTACTGTTAAATTAAAGTTTCCATTCGGCTTTGGCATTTTTGTTCTTCCATTTCTTAGATTGTTTCATTCCTAAGTAATTATTGGAAGGTTCGTAGTCCCAACGCTTTCCATGATGACCACGGAAATCTGCATAGAACATTCTAAGTCTTACCAATGCTCTTAGAATAGAATTGTCAGTAGTTTTCATAACGATACTTTCGAGTTAGCTAATTATAATGGTACTTATCAAATACTTTAAATATCAGCTAATAACGAGACTCCTGTTAATTTGTACTCAGTCCTGATGGGCTATACTGTTCTCCATTGTAACCTGGGTACTGACCTTCTTCAACACCAAAGTTACACTTAGCAACAATTAATAAACAAATAATAGATATCCAAGTTACACGTTTACTCCACAAGATGAAGCCGTCAAATGCGACCTCAGCTTGTTTCTGTGCATCTGTTCTAACTTTGTCCATTATAGATCAGCTAATAGTGCCTTTAGTTTTTTCTTTGACTTGCCACGTACTTTGGCGTCTTTAATAGCATCAATGCCTTCTTGTGTTAGTTCACCTACAACTACAATAGCAATCATTCCCATTGTTTTGTGTGGGGAGCATTGATATAGATATACGCCTGGTGTGTCAAATGCGTAAGTGTATTGTTTTGATAATTTTGATTTCTTTGGTGCGTCCCAACCATCTGGACCTGCAATAAATTCTACATTGTGTCCTTTTGATGTTGGCAACCATGTGATTGAATCACCTACTTCGATAGTTGAGATGTCTTCTGAGTAAACCATTTTTGCTCCATCGTCACGCTTGTTCAGCATGTCAACGGAGATGTCTGCGGCTAGTGCTGGTGTTGTTAGTAGACCCATAAGGGCAACTGTAGATAGTAATTTTCTCATTTTGTTTTCCTTTGTGTATATGTGTAGTGTGCTATAAGAATTTATAGCGTGTATAATATATAGCACGAATCGACCCTAAGGTCAACTCGTATTATATGTGTGTGCTAATTTGTAGCAGACTTATTTGCCGTTCAAGAAGTCGTTTTCTTCGTCAGTGTAAGGCCACATTATTTGCCGCCTTTCTTCTTTTCGCCCTTGGGCTTAACATATGAGTGATCTGGATCTAACATTAGAAGCTCCCGTAAGTCTCATGCTTGAACTCTGAAATCTCATCAGCTTTTTTATAATAGCCTCTGCTTCTTAGTTCACGGATTGCCATACAGTAACTTCTGTATTCCATCGCTCTTATAAAACGTTTAAACATCTTTGCCATACTCCTTTGGAGATAACATCAATGCTTTCGCTTCGTCGTGGTAACCGTCTCTGGTAAGTTGTGCCGCCGCTCTTGCTCTGCCTGCTGATTCACCAAATGCAATTAAACCTACAAATGCAATACTTAATGCAGTTCTAATTGTCTTACAGATTTTACATGTGTAAGACCATGTTGTGTTAGTCATTGTTGCTACAGTCATTATACTGATCCTCTCAAGTTTTCGTTAACTTCTATACCACGTATGATTGTTCTATCACCACGTGCTACGTTTCTAATGTCGCCACGACAAATACCAATGTCGTTTAGTTCAAAGTCAGTTAACTTGCTAAGTTCATTTAATGTACGTTTGTATGCCGCTTTGCGTTCTGCACGAGCTCTCATTGCTCTACGTAAGTCGCTGAATCCGTGGATTGCATCTTGGATCCAATTTGATGCTTCTAATACATAATGGGCCATTATTGATGTACTCCCATTCTTGGTGCTTTACCTGCATGGTCAAGCATATACTCATAGGCGTAACGCCAATCTTTTCCGTACTCTGTTTTGGCAAATGTGAGCATCTCGCGTTCAAACCGTGTACCCGGTTTAGGTCCAAGCAAACTCACAAGGCCGTTGAATGTCATTTCGAACATTTTATTCTCCTTGGTTAAGTTTTCAATGATGCTTGAGGAAAGCAATACCCCGGAACTTCCCCGGCGGTGCAACTACCTTTGGTAGCCGTCGTTCGCTTTTTTAGGATGTCTGCGCCATCCCACTGTCTTTCCAGTGTGTCTATGTGTGTGGTTAAAATCGCCATTGCAGTTCTTTTAACGCTTGTATTTATACTTTACACTAATAATATAACATTAGAATGAGCTGAAATCAAGTGCTTTTTACGCAAGACGGCCATGCGTTGTGTGCATGAGTCTTTTTTCTCTTGACTTCTACCCCTGATGACATTATTATATAAGTATTACATTACATCACAACAAAGTAGGAAGGCTTACAACTTGAAAATGAAAATCATCACAGGAAATGCTAACCCAGACCTAGCACAAGCGATTGCAGAACATTGTTTTGCGACACTAGTGCCAGCGAAGGTAACCACGTTTGCAGACGGAGAGTCCAGCGTGGAGTTCTTAGAGAACATTCGAGGAGAAGACGTTTTCATTATACAGAGTACATGTACTCCAGTTAATGACAGCATTATGGAACTTATGATTATGATTGATGCGGCACGTAGATCAAGTGCTAATAGAATTACAGCAGTCATTCCTTACTTTGGTTATGCCAGACAGGATCGTAAGAGTGCAAGTCGAACTCCAATTACTGCTAAACTTGTTAGTAATTTAATTGTAACAGCAGGAGCAGACAGAATCTTAACAATGGATTTACACGCAGGACAGATACAAGGTTTCTTTGACATCCCAGTAGATGATTTAACAAGCCGTGTAGTGTTTGCTAAAGACATCAAGCGTCGAGTAAAAGCAGAAGAAGGAGCAGTATTTGTTTCGCCAGATGCAGGCGGAGTTGTTCGTGCTAGAAAGTTTGCTGATATGTTTGGAGGCGACATTGCTATTGTAGACAAACGTAGACCAGAAGCAGGCAAGAGTGAAGTAATGAATCTAATAGGCGAAGTACAAGGTAAACATGCTATCCTAGTAGATGACATTGTAGACTCAGGCGGAACATTATGCAATGCGGCTAAAGCAATTATGGATCAAGGGGCTCTAAGTGTTAGAGCATACATCACACATGGTGTACTATCAGGCGAGGCTTGTCAAAAGGTTGAGAAGAGTGTACTTGAAGAATTAGTAGTTACAGACAGTGTACCTAATCGTTGTCCTAAGAATTGTAAAAAGACACGACAGGTTAGTGTCGCGCCTTTGTTTGGTGAAGCTATTAGACGTGTTACAAACGAAGAAAGTGTTAGCTCTCTATTCGTGTAATGTGTTTTATGTATTCAGTCATTGAATGATCGCCAAAGCTATCTATCTTACCTTGCTTTAGGCCCATCCATATACCACGCCACTTGTCTTTCCACAACTGCCAACCCGTAGGTTTTCTGTAGTTGCCATATGCATTTAGATAATGTTCTGTACCATGATGTACATAACCCATAACAGCAAGAGGAACAGTAGTGACAATGTCATTGTTGTTCTTCCAACGATGATGTACAACACCTAAGCTCTTAACATAACCTCTCCAACCTACACGTGGCGAACCAAATGTGTATAGTTCAACTGGATCGTTAAGTTCTACATCATGTAAACAACGACTGGCCATTATTGTTGCCATGGCCGCTCCTAAACTATGTCCACAAAACCAAAGTGTTTTGCCTAAGTTTGCTTTACGGTTAATGTCTTCTGTAATAGCAGGCCATAGTTCATCTACCTCTGCTTTAAAACCTTGATGCACTCTTGAGATTGTTTCTGCCATTACTGGCAATGCTTTTAGATCTGCACTTATATCGTTAAACTCTGTTGGTTCAGTTCCACGACATGCAATTACTAGATCTGTTTTGTTCATGAAGCGATATGCTTGTGCTCCATCCTTTTGGTAGAATTCAGTTGTAGTGAATCCTAATTTTTTCGCTTGACTTTTTGCTTCTTTGACATTATTATATGCTATACTTGATAACTTTGCAAATAATAAGGAACGAGCATTAAAGTCCATTTTTTTGATTGTCATACTTCACCCTCCGTTAATACAATATTTATAACGTAATGTGACTAAATACCATATAAGGAATGTAACATAATGAAAAAAGCTACTAGATCTATACTTGAAGAACTGAATAATCTTAATTTCAATAGAAATAAAGAACACCTAATCGAAACTACAGGGATAAACCTTGTTGAGAGTGCAGTTAACTTGTTTGAACAGATGTCTGAACACTATTCACCAGAAGAAGCTCTAGAGCTTGAACGTAGGTTTATAAACAGTGTAAAGAGTGGCGATTCACGTAAATTTAAACGTGGCATACAAAAAATTAATGAGAGCAAGAAAAATGATTCTTAAAGAAGGCGGAAATATATTCAAAGACGAACAGGGCACACCTGTCACACAACGCATTGCCAGGCATGATGTTGATCCAACACTTACTTGGTTAGAAAAGATTACAGGTTTGAATCATACTGATATGAAACTTGGCTCAACAGGTATTAAAGATACAAGTGGTGACTTAGATGTTGCTATTGATGCAAGCAAAGTAGACAAGCAAGAATTATTTGATAAACTTAATGCATGGAAAATGAAAAACCATCCAGACGATACTACTAGGCAATGGGTTGCTAAGTCAGGTATCAGTGTACATTTTAAAACACCTATCAACGGAAACCCTAACAATGGATATGTACAGACAGATTTAATGTTTGGTAATCCAGAAGCAATGAAGTTTGCATTCAAAGGTACAGGTGACGGAACAGTATACAAAGGTGCTCACAGAGCAATTATGATTGCTAGTATGGCAAAGGCAAGAGGAATGAAATGGTCTCCTGGTAAAGGATTGCTTGACAGAGAAACAAACGATCTTGTTGCTGGTGCACCAGATGAAGTTGCAGTAGCACTACTAGGCCAAGGTGCTAACCGTGCTGACTTAGATAGTGTTGAAACTATGGTTAAGAAGATTAAAGGCTCTCCAGACTTTGATGCACTAACAGCAGATGCATTTGCAAACTTTGAAAAACAAGGATTACCACTACCAGAGTCACGTGGTATGATAACTGGAATGTTACAAGCTAAACAAAGAGTAGACGAAGCAGAGCCAGAGAAACGTAATATGTTTGGTAAAGCACTAGACACTATGAAGGCAGGATATGCAGTTGGTAGAGCAGGTTCTAGCTCAGGATCCAATGCCAGCTTTACAGGTGACCTTAGTAAAATGTCAAAAACTTATAAAGATGCAGGTGGTGGAAAAACTACACTAGGTCAAGTTGGTGATAAGTTTACTAAACTAGGACAAAGAATGACAGGCAATACTGTAAGAATTGCAGGTGTAAAAGGCGGCCAACGAGTTCACAGAATTATTGTAAAAATTGATCTACCAAAATGGCAAAAAGCAGGTTGGAAATCAATACCAGATGATCCTATCGATATTGTAAGTTATACAAGAGATGACAACAAACCAATTAAAAGATTGAATGATATATCTAAAAAAGAATTTGAAACACCAGGTAACAAATACGTATCAGATCCTAGACTCTATTATAGAAAAGCCAAAGAGCAACCAGCTAAACTTTTAAAAAATGAGAGTGTTCTTAGAGAAGCCGCAAGAATTGATCATGCTGAGGATCTAGTTTACCTACAAGGTTCACAAGGAGCATCAAGAGCGTTACAAAGTTTACGCAACATGGCACAAGGTGGAAAAGGAAACGTTACACTTAAATGGGACGGATCTCCCGCAGTTGTGTTTGGTCGTAATGACGATGGTGAATTTGTATTCACAGACAAAAGTGGATTTGTTAAAAAAGGCGGAGTTGGTAGAACAACTAGCCCAGACGCACTTAAACAAGAATTACTTGGACGAAGTGGTGGAGTAAACAAAGACGATCCAAAACGTATAGCATTTGCAGATAGCATGGGGCAAGCATTTAGTGTGTTTGAAAAAGCAGTACCAAAAGACTATAGAGGTTACTTCAAAGGCGACTTGTTATATTATAACACTCCGCCAGTAATAGAAAAGAACTTTGTATTTAAACCACAAATTGTAGAATATGCTGTTGATGTTGCAAGTGACCTAGGCAAGAAGATTGCTAAATCAACTGCTGGTGTAGTTGTACACAGAATGGTAGACCCAGACGGTGGAGAACATCCACTTAAAGACCTAGAGATATTCCAAGGTAATGACTTATTAGTTGTACCTCCTGTATCAATAGAACAGCCTGCACAAGTTGATAGCCCAGAAATTGACAGGCTAGAACAAATCATTAAAAAAGATAGTGCAGACATTGATAGTCTACTTGATCAAAACAAACTAAGACAAATGAAAATGACAGACTTTCCTAAAATTATTTACAAGTATATGAACAGTAAAGTTGACACAGGACTTGATAACTTAGGACGTGACTTTACTAAATGGTTAATGTCACAAAAAGGAATAAGCCAAGTTAAGCAAAAAAAGATTATTGAATATATCAAACAGAACATGAATGCTTGGACATCATTATTTGAAGTTATTACAGGTGTAATGAAAGTTAAAGATAGTATAATTGCTGACTTAGATAAAAACCCAAATGCGGTTAAGGCTAAGACAGCAGGCGAAGAAGGCGGCGAAGGGTATGTGTTAGCTCATCCTGAAGGCGATATTAAATTAGTTAACAGAGCAGTATTTACTGCCGCTAACAGAGCAGTAGAGAGATAGGAGAAAAACTATGAAAATGAAAGACCTTGTACAAGAAGCATTATCCGATTATGATATTGCAACAATTGGCCGCAGAGGAAAAGACAGTGCTGATGACGACGAAGCAGGAATGAGTGACAAAAACTTTAGCGACCATCCAGCTAATCAATTAAAGAAGATTCTAAATATTGGATCGTTACAAACAATTAAAACAGCAGATGGTAAAGAAGTTGAGATGAGCGACCAAACAGCATCATTACTACTTAACATGATAGATGGTTCAAAGCCAGGCAGTATTGCTAGTATGTTTAAACCTTCAGCAGTTGAAAGAATGACTTCAATAGTAATGGACTCAGATAAATTGCAAAAATTAGTATCAGCTGGTGATGCAAATGAAATGAAAAACTTAATGGCTAACATGGCTAGTCTTTCAGCGGCAGATAGAAAACCAGAAGCAAGCAACTACTAATGGATTTTATTAAAGAACTTCACGAAGCTAGACTGACTAGGCAAGGTGGTGCATTAAAGACACTCACCTATACAGACTGTTGTGAGCGAGCATATCTAACTATGCTTATTATGGAAGTTCTTAGGAAGTTCCCAAACATGGCGGCATATGCACATGGGTATGCTAAGAAGACAGCAGGGCATGACAACTATAATCATTTTAGAATGTCAAGTACTGATTTATATAACTTTGTCTACTTTATTGTAGGTGACGAAGATGCACTAGGTAAATTAAAAGATCCAGGTGCGGCAAGTATAATGCGTAAGAACACACAGTTTCCGTTAATGGCTTTTAATAGATATGTTTCTAAACTGAAAATGGGTGGTGTAGGTAATGCACAACAAGACCAACAAACTTTTATTAATATTGAATCTGCTCTAAAGATTACTAACAGTGATTACAAAATTGTTAGGAGAAATGTTTTTAGTTTCTCATCTCTATCTTCAAATAGTAAAAAGCAGTTGGTTACAAGATTATTACTTGCGGCTCGTGCTAAATTAAGAAACAGTGACATCATACAATACTTAGAAGAACTTTCAGCAGAAAGAAATCTTGAAGTATACAATGTAAGCGATCCAGAACCAAAAGTAAGTATTCCAGATATTGCAGTAACAAGTCAAGACATGGCAGGTTACTTACGACTAGTAGGATCTAAGAATTTAATGCTAACAAAGAAGTTTTTAGAACTTGCTAAAGATGGTAAGAGTATACCTGCAAACGTGCTACAAGCATACATTCCAGCTATTATTATACTAGATAATATAGCAAAAGGCGGCCCAGGCTTTGTACAAGCCCTTAGAGCTTTGGAAAATCGGGCCCAAAACAGCCGTAAATAGCCTCTTTTTTCACTTATAGGTAAATACTTATAACAACTTCGCAGAGTAGCGGAATTGGTCATTAGAGAAAACATAGGAGAATAAAATGGCAGGACAAGCACAAGGTAACGGCGGAACAGCTGGAACATCAAATGGTTTAGGACCAAGAACTAGAATTATCAACTTAGCAAAATCAAACATGACAGACGTAGAGCTTAAAGCGGCTTTAGATTATTTGTCAGCAGGTGACGTAGCTGGAACAAACGATGCACACACAATCGCAGGCGTTGCTCCACTTACAGAATCAGGTATCTTTACATCAGGTACAACTGATAACGTACAAGTTGCAATTCAAGGTACAGGCGCATTTACAGCGGCTTCTAACTTTGGAACAGGTTCAACTGGCGTAACTAGTTCATTACTAGCTGACTTTATTGACGCAGTATAATAAAGTAAAAAGTTAGTTTATAACTTATATAAAGGGTGTCGTTTTTACGGCACCCTTTTTTTATGACCGATAAGTAGTTATATGAAAGTATATTCATTAATTGATATTAGCGAAACAAAGCAACGTAGGAACAATAGTACAGATAGAACTGCTATTGGACAACAGGCTAACTGGATGACGTTTGTACAGACTATGATGCTTAGAACAAATGTATATTGTGAAGCACCTGTTGCTACAGACTATACTGCGGCAGAGTTTAAGAAGTTAGGCTTTGGTACTGACTACACAGGTAAGCATAGAGTATGGGAAGTTGATTGTACAACAGACGAGTATCAATACTTTCCACCCATTGATGCTCTTGAAGAAGATTTTAATTTAGTTCCTGTTATTGGTCAATTAAATGAGACAATTCAGCTAAATAATAATGTGTTCAGAACAACACCAAAGGCTAAAAACATTATATTCAAGGCAGAGTAACAACACTTAATTAGGCTAACTTAGAGTTTACTAATACGAATGGAGAATATAGTATGGCCAAAACAAAAGCCACAAATTTAGAACGTGAAAACTTAGAAGCACATGTTGACTTATGTGAACAGCGTTACATCAACTTGGAAACACGTTTAGATAAAATTGAAGCTAAGGTCGAACATATCCATACTGATATCAATCACGGTAACAAATCATTAACAAAAGTAATTATTGGTGCAACTGGCACTATTGTTGCAGGACTACTTAGTACCATCGTAGTTCTCCTTGTTAACTTTTCATAATCAAATTACATAAATACTGTTATGTTAGTAACAGAGATCGTATCTTCTGACCTAAGCGAAAAGCAAATATGGGGCAGAACAGGTAAAAAAATTGTAAGAAAATATCGTTGTGCAAGTGGACAGCGTAAAGGCCGTATTGTTTCTACAATAGGACAATGCTTTGCCGCACCCAACATTAAAAAGAAAATATCAATGAAGCGTACAAGAGCTAGGCTTGGTGCTAGAATGGCACGTAAGGCTAAGAGAACTAAGCGTACAAATCCAGCTTCAATTGCATTGAAAAGATTGAACAAGAGAGCCAGATGATTATATCAGATATTATCACAGAAGGAGCCGTTACTACTTTTGGTAGAAGCAAAGGTAAAGTAACACGCAAGTATCGTTGTACTAGTGGCTCACGCAAAGGTCGTATTGTTGCGAAAGCTACAACTTGTAATGCTCCTATTAATGTCAAAGCTAAACTTACAATGAAAAAGACTAGAGCTAGAAAGTCTCCACTAATTGGTATTAAGACTAAGTTCCAAAAGAGAATGGGAGCTCAGTCAAAACGTATTGCAAGACTAAACAAAACTAGAATGAAACCAACAAGACGTTCAACAGCAAAACGTAAAAGGATGAAGTAATGAGATTACATGAATTTAAAATAGACGAAAGACAAAAGTTAAAGGAAATGTATCCACATCTAACTGAAGAACAATTGGACGAAATAGTACCAGCTTTAGTTGCAGGCGCAAGAACTGCTGGAATGGCCGCTTTTAAAGGTGCGAAGATGGCAGGACAAGGTTTAAGAACAGCAGGCAACATAGCCAAGAAGGGTGTCAATGTAGCCAAGCAAGGTGTTAACATGGCCAAGAAGGGTGTTAATGCTGTTAAGAATACAGTACAGATGGGCAAAGATGCTGTGAATACTATTAAGACTGCTAGAAGCACAAAGCCTGGCGCACAAGGTGGTATAGATAACGGACAAGCAATAGACGATATATCTATGCAAGATCCAAAAGTTATGCAACAGCAAAAGAAAACATTACAAGCACAATTAAAAGCACAAGAAAAAAGCCACAAAGATACTACAATGCGTTTGAAACAACAGATTGCTAGTATAAAATGAAAATAAATTCACTCATACAACATTTTACTATTCAATGCACAAATGAAGAGCGGGCAGTATTGAAAAGATGTAACGATTGTAGATCATTAGACAGTTATTCAGAGAGGGACAGATTCGTAATTGAGGGTCTGATACGCAAAGCATTAGTAAGTAAACTAATACATGATGGAACTGTAATGGTCGTAGCGAATGAGTTTTGACAAAGAATTAGCAAAAGAACTAGAAGAAATTATAGTACACGGACTATCCGAGTTGCCAATTCCCTATGAAAAAGGCAATAGTATACGTGTTAAGAACATAGTTATACGAAAACATAAGAACGGTTATCGTATCTTTGACATAAGTACTAATAAGCACGTAGTTACTACATTTACTAAGGCCGCGGCACTTGCTATTGCAAAGATTACAGCAGAAAACGGTCCTGGGCATTGTATTAGAGATATTATAAAATTAGACGATAAAGTATCTAAACACTATATGGACGCACTATTTGCAAAACGAGCTATACAAATTAGCAAGGATATACAGAGGATAGAAGCATCAGAGATTAAATTTGACATTGCAACGGAACGAGCGTGGTCGTCACTTGCACAGATAGAAAGTTATATCTTTGATAAATAAATACATAATGACAAAGGAACAATACTATGCTTATTAACGAATTTTCAAAGCCAGTTACAGTGAAATCACTTAACGAGAACTTGGCTAAAAAATATGGTAAAACAATCAATGTAGATAAATTTACCACAGAGCAATTAGAAGATGCTCGTAACAGACTTAGAACAACTTTATCACAAGTTGAAACTAATGAAAGTTTTGATGCTGTTCACACTAGCGAAACATATCAGAAGAATAAATTGTTCCTTGAACTTCTGAACACAGCAATCGCAGAGCGTGAAGTAGCAGAAGGCGAAATGCCAGCAGGCTTAAAAAAGCATATGGAAAAGAAAAACAAAGGCAAGAAGCCAGCAAGTAAAGAAGCAGGCAAAGGCAAGCCAGACTTTTTAGACTTAGACAAAGACGGCGACAAAAAAGAGCCAATGAAAAAAGCCGCTAAAGATGCTAAGAACGAATCAGCAGTTACTGAAGGCGCAGAAGAACAAGCAACATTAGTAATGGCCGCAAAGGACATGGTAGACAGAATCACAGGCTGGATGGAAGACACAGCAGAAATGCAAACAGAAAGCATGTTAGAATTAGGCGATAAAATTAGAGACGAAATGGGCGTTGACCAAAGTGAAACATTTATAAACACAGTCAAACCAGCATTAGGCTCACTATTTACATCATTGGAAAGCACACGAGATTCCCTTACAAGTGGCGTAGCTATTTTAACAGGCGAAGGTGCACCTGACACAATGGGCGATGAAGTACCTGCAGATGACATGGACATGGAGCCAACCGTTGACGCAGATGCGGAAGCAGACGCCCCTGAAGGCGATGATGAGTTTGCGGCGGCAGACGCATCAACAGGCGGAGATGAGTCAGATGATAGAGGAAAGCGAGAAAGCATTGAGCTTTCAAAGCGTTTAGGTTTGCTATTAGCAGATTCGAAAAAAAAAGACTAAACTCATTATCTGAAACAGTATCTGATAAGTTATCACAAGTAATACACCTACAAGCACAGCAAGGCGCATCTAGAATTGGTTGGGAACAATTAAATAAGTTCCTAGCAAACGCAGGCGCAGAACAATACAATAGAGAGAGCTTCGTCGTTGCATACAATAACGATCAACGTTTACAAAACTTAGTTAATAGTTTTGATGAAGCTGGCCTAGTACTAGCAGGCGGCGAAGAACCTCAAGCAAAACCAGAAGACAAAACCGTAGATAACATGGCAAAGTCTGCTACTAAAAACGCACTAAAATAAATCAAATAAGAACTTGACTTCTTAGTACTTTTGTTATATAATACATAGTATAGGAGTTAAGAATGAGTCTTTTAAAGAAAATTAACGACATAGAATTGTACATGACCCAAAATCAACATTGGGTTGTAAGTGCAATCTATCCTCATTACAAGGACATGGAATGTTTGTTTGACTTTACGTCAGCTGATATTGCCGCAGGCACTTGTACAGTTAATGGAATACAAAAGCCATTAAAGTATGACGAATGGAATAAACAACGAGCTACTTACAAAACTTGGTTGCTTGATTGTTTTAAACAAGTTGACCTTCCTGTTACACAAATAACAGAACGTACTGAAGGACAGGAAGAGAAAGCCTGGACTATTAATTATTTTCCTGGCGGCTGGCAAGCAGGACACTTTCATTCAATAGATAGAATGGGGCAAACTAACAAACGTTTTGCATCTAGTGTAATGTTGTTTGATCATATAACTCCTTCAAAGACAAATCAGTTTAATGGTTGTATGTATACAGTTATGCAGAACCAATTTGGTTATACATATGATCACAAGTTCCATCCTACTCCAGGTAGAGTAGTTGTTATGGACGATAGAGTATGGCATGGTGCTTATCCAACTGAAGATAACAGACGTTGCTTAGTATGGGATTTTGACATTGATTAGAGTAGGTGTGCGTGGTAGTAAGTTAGCATTAGCATATGCTGACAAGGCTATAAAAGCAATGGGCCAAGGAACTATTGAAGTAATACAAACAGATGGTGATCTCAATCCTGATACTCCTATACATGAGATAGGTGGTAAAGGTGTATTCTGTAATGCTATTGAATACGGATTGAAGCACGGGCTTATTGATGTTGGTGTACACAGTTTAAAAGATATGCCAGGAGATATAGAACATCCTGACTTACATATATGTGCAGTGTTAAAACGTAATAGGCCGCATGATGTATTGATAGGTAAAGTATTTGACGGCTTTGTAATAGGTACTAGTAGTCCAAGACGCAAAGCACAACTAGAACAACTGTATGCTGGAATTAATGTGCAAGTTAAACCTATACGTGGTAACATTGATACAAGACTTGCAAAGTTAGATGCAGGTGAATATGATGCTATTGTACTTGCAGAAGCAGGATTAGATGCACTAGGTATCAAAAGAGATTACGAACGTTTGACTAGCATAGTGCCAGCAGTTGGACAAGGAATTATTGCACTACAGACACGCAAGGATGATGAAGCAACAAATGCTATTGTAAGCAAAGCAAATCATAAACTAACATACGAACAGGCACAATTAGAAAGAGCATTACTAAAAGGAATAGGCGGAGATTGTTCTACAAAAGTTGCAGGTCATGCAACAGGTAGCAATCCAATAAAGCTGGAAGCAGTATACTACACGGAGAACTAATGAGTTTAATTATAGAGAAGTACGACTACAAAGAAATCAAACGTAAACAGATAAATGGCAAGCGTTTATACGCATGTCCAGACGGAAACGCTGTCGCAAGTGTTACAACTATCCTTGATAAAACGAAAGATAAGACCCATTTAATTGCATGGCGCAAACGTGTAGGTGAAGCAAAAGCACAAGAAATTGTTACTGAAGCGGCCAGTGTTGGTACACGTATGCACAAGTATTTGGAAGACTATGTTGACTTTGGCGAATGGCCTACACCCGGATCTAACCCTTATGCACAGCAAGCTCACAAGATGGCTGAACAGATCCGTGACAACGCTATGGTCGATGTTGACGAAATATGGGGATCAGAGATAAACTTATTCCATCCTAAATTATATGCAGGTACAACTGACTTGGTTGGACAGTATAAAGGACAGCCTTGTATAATGGATTTTAAACAAACAAACAAGCCTAAAAAGCCTGAATGGGTTGAAGACTATTACTTACAGCTCACAGCCTACGCTCTCGCTCACAACGAAGTATTTGGCACCAACATACGTGAAGGACACATCTTTATGTGTTCAAGAGACCTACAGTATCAACAGTTTGATGTATGGCCAGACGAGTTTGACAAGTATGAACAAATGTGGTGGGATAGAGTGTATCAGTATTACGACAAACATGGATAAATATATAAAATAAGGAGCATATAATGGCAGTCGTACAAATTTCAAGAATCCAAGTTAGACGTGGTAAGGGCACAAATGGTATTCCACAATTAGCTGGAGGTGAATTTGGTTGGGCAGTAGACAATCGTGCATTATATATTGGTAACGGTAGTGTTGCAGAAGGATCACCAGCAGTAGGTAACACAAAGATTATCACAGAGCATGATGACCTATTTACACTAGCAAACACCTACACCTACTTAAATGGTGTAACAGTTCAAACAGGACCAAGTTCAACTTCTCCTGTTAAAAGAACATTACAATCTAGACTAGATGAAATTGTTAATATTAAATCATTTGGTGCAACAGGTGATGGAGCAACAGACGAAACTGTAGCAATACAAAGAGCTATTGATCAACTGTATATTAATAGTTCAACTAAAGGCACAGAGCAAAGTCGTGTAAGATTATATATTCCAGCAGGATTATACAAAGTATCAGCAACAATTTACCTACCACCTTATACAACAATATACGGTGATGGTATGGACAAGACTAAGTTTAATATGACAGGCAATGCTCCTGTATTTCAAACAGTAAACAGTTCAAGTACACCAGGTAACTATGCTGATGATAGTACTAGTACAACATTAAATCAAGCAACTAATATTCATTTAGAAGGATTTACAATTACAACTGTAGCAACTGCACAACCAGCAGTGAAATTACAAAGTTGTAAGAACAGCCACTTTAAAGAAATTAAAATTACAGGTCCTTGGACAACAGGAACAGCAATCACTACAGACAATGCAGGAATTGAATTAGAATCATTAAGTGCATTAGTAGGAACACAAAAGAACAAGTTCGATCATATTATGTTTAGCGGACTTAGTGTTGGTATTGCTAGTGACGATGATATCTATAACAACCATTGGCATTGTAGTTATTTTATGAATCTAGGATACGGAGCATTGTTTGGTGAAGGAACAGCATTAGGTGCTCAAGGACAATCAACTGCTCCATGTAAGAATAAAATTAGTCAAAGTTCTTTTACAGACATTGACAAAGAAGCTATTGTAATTACACAAGGTATCAACAACATAAGCTCACATAATAATTTTGAAAATGTGGGTAACATGGGTGGTAACGAAGGTAATGCACAATTCAGCGTAATTGATTATAACAAAGCAGGCAACTCTAGTGTAGAGGATTACTTTGCTAGAACTGCTGACCTTGGTTACAATCAAACATATATCTCAACATACAAATATGTATCAGAGATTAAAGGCAAAGTAAATGCTACACTTGGCGGCCTTAATAATCTAGAAGTGCAAGAGGCGACTTCGTCCACTTACTTCTTTAGATTACCAGGTGACTACAGTCGAACTTATAACATAGAATATAACTATTCGAGTTCAATAGCAAATGCACAACGTAGCGGTACAATGACTATCATGTTAGATGTTAGTACAAACACACTATTATTTGAAGATGAATACAATTATCAAGGAGATAGTAACTACGAAAATGCATTAACCTTTACTGCCGCAACTGTTAACACAGATGGCAATTTAGGGGTTGACACGATCATAGTTTCTATGTTAAACTCTATTACAAACGATCAAGGTGAGTTTAACTACAAAATCAAAGTTCGAAGTTAATGCATGAATTAAAATTTGAAGACAAAGTACGAGTCTGGAAAGAAGTAAGGGAAGACCTTGAGTCAGCCTATGAGCCTTTCCGGGTACTAAACGATTTTATCCAGAGCCTACCAAGAAGTACTCGTAAACAGAATCCATGGGATCCTGAAAGCGTGGCACTTCCGTGGCACTTGATTGAAAACAAGTCGTTTACTGAGTATGAAATTGCACTATTATGCGGCTATACTTTACAGTTAACTGATAGGTTTAGCCAGGCAAAAGTAGAGATACATATCAGTAAGGACATAGAAAAAGAAGTAAACATGTACCTAGTGTATTTGGACGGAAGTATTGTTTTAGGATATAACGACGAAGTATCATCAAGCAACTCAATACCGCAAAGCATTGTATCACAAAAGGTGATCCAACTGCCTCCGCTACACTAAATATTTTTTAAATCAAAGGGAAGTAAAGTAAGATGAAAACAAACCTAAATATTCTAAAACGCAACGGAGAAACAATGCCGTTGGATATTCAAAAAATCCACAAAGTAGTAAATTTTGCATGTGAAGGACTGGCAGGTGTGAGTAGTAGTCTTATTCAAATGAACGCAGGTATTCAATTTGCAGACGGCATGACAACAAAAGAAATTCAAGACTTATTAGTTAGATCAGCAAATGATTTGATTACACTTGAACAGCCAAATTATCAATATGCGGCGGCACGTTTGTTATTGTACGGTGTGTATAAAGATGTGTATGGTAGCTTTGAAAAGATTTCCCTTAGAGAGATGATTACTAAAAATATTGAACGCAATATATACGATCCAGAAATACTAAATTCATATACTGATGATGAGTTTGCTAAGTTGGATTCATACATTCACCACAAGCGTGATGAGAACTTTACCTATGCAGGACTACGTCAAGTAGTTGACAAGTACCTAGTACAGGATCGTTCAACAGGAGAGTTATTTGAAACCCCACAACATATGTATATGATGATTGCGGCTACATTGTTTGCTAACTATCCTAAAGAAGATAGGTTACATTATGTAAGGAGATATTATGACTCGACCTCATTATTTAAAATCAATATCCCAACGCCAGTCATGGCAGGCGTCAGGACCCCTGTCAGGCAGTTTGCAAGTTGCGTTCTTGTTGACTCTGACGATACCCTTGATAGCATCTTTGCCAGCGATATGTCTATTGGACGTTATACGGCGCAAAGGGCAGGCATCGGAATCAACGCAGGAAGAATTAGAGGAGTAAACTCTAAGATTAGAGGTGGAGAGGTTGCACACACAGGTGTGGTTCCGTTCCTTAAAAAGTTCGAAGCAACAGTACGTTGTTGTACACAAAATGGTGTACGTGGCGGAAGTGCTACTACACACTTCCCGTTTTGGCATCAAGAGATTGAAGACATTCTTGTGTTGAAAAACAACAAAGGCACAGAAGATAATCGTGTACGTAAGTTAGATTATTCTATTCAACTTAATAAAACTATGTATGAAAGATTATTAACCAGCGGAAACATAACTCTTTTCTCGCCACATGATGTACCAGGATTGTATGAAGCATACTTTGGTGATGCTGATAAGTTTAAAGAACTGTATGAAATGTATGAGCGTAAGACAAGCATTAAGAAACATTCTATCCCAGCAATGGATTTGTTTTCTGCGTTGATCAAAGAACGTGCTGAAACAGGACGCATTTATATTATGAATGTTGATCATTGTAATACACACAGCTCATTCAAAGACAAAGTATACATGAGTAACTTGTGTCAAGAGATTACACTGCCTACTAAGCCACTTGATCATATTGATGACGAAGAAGGTGAAATTGCTTTATGTATTTTGTCAGCTATCAATGTTGGTACACTAAGAGAGTTAGATGACTTAGAAGAACTATGTGAACTAGCAGTAAGAGCATTAGAAGAAATTATTGATTATCAACGTTATCCAATTAAAGCGGCAGAGATTAGTACAAAAGCAAGACGTTCATTGGGCGTAGGCTACATTGGACTAGCACATTATCTTGCAAAGAATCATGTCAAGTATGATGATAAAGAAGCATGGAAATTAGTACACAATCTAACAGAAGCATTCCAATACTACTTACTAAAAGCAAGTAATAGCATTGCAAAAGAGCGTGGTGCATGTGAATACTTTAGTCGCACTAAATACTCAGAAGGCATTATGCCAATCGATACTTACAAAAAAGAAGTCGATGAGTTAGGAAAGTTTAAATTAAATTATGATTGGAATACTTTACGCAAAGACATCAAGGAACACGGGCTACGGCACTCAACATTGTCCGCACAGATGCCTTCGGAGAGTAGTTCCGTTGTGTCGAACGCTACCAACGGAATCGAACCACCTAGAGGCTACTTGTCCGTTAAGAAAAGCAAAAAAGGGCCTCTTAAGCAGGTTGTTCCACAGTATACTACACTAAAGCAACACTACACACTACTATGGGATATGCCAAGTAACGAAGGTTATATCAATATCGTAGCAGTAATGCAAAAGTTCTTTGACCAAGCAATTAGTGGTAACTGGAGTTACAATCCTACACACTTTGACAATAATGAAGTGCCAATGAGTGTTATGATAGGTGATTTGTTAAACACGTATAAGTATGGATGGAAAACATCATACTACCAAAACACTTATGATTATAAGACAGATGGTGATATGGCAGATGTTGCAGAACAACCACTTGCAAGAGAAGAATTTGCAGGGTCAAATGAAGAATATGAAGAATATTGCGAGGCATGTGCAATTTAAAGGTTGACATGCTGATACAATGATGTTATTATAGTACAGTTATGAGATAAAGGAAAAGAGATGGCAAAAACAGTATTTAATCAAGAGAAGGTAGACTTCACCAAGAGCACAATGTTCTTTGGACCTGATCAAAACACACAGCGTTATGATGTGTTTAAGTTCCCAGAGTTTGATAAATTGAATCAAACTATGCTAGGATATTTTTGGAGACCAGAAGAAGTTAGTTTGCAAAAAGATAGAGCAGACTTTGCTAACTTTAGACCAGAACAAAAACATATCTTTACTAGTAACTTAAAATATCAAACACTATTAGATAGTGTACAAGGACGTGGTCCTAGTTTGGCATTCTTGCCACATGTATCACTACCTGAGCTAGAAGGTTGTATTGTTACTTGGGACTTTTTTGAAACAATCCATTCACGCTCATATACACATATTATGAAGAACGTGTATTCAGATCCTACTGAAGTATTTGATACAATCTTAGATGATAAAGAAATTCTAAAACGTGCTACCGCAGTTACTAAAAACTACGATGCGTTTACAGAAGCGGCGGATGCTTACATCCATCGTAAAGAAGGTAACATGCGTGATGTTAAAAAGAAACTATTTTTAGCAATGCACAATGTTAACATTCTTGAAGGACTACGTTTCTACGTTTCCTTTGCTTGCACATTTGCCTTTGCTGAATCCAAAGTTATGGAAGGCAGTGCAAAAATTATTTCGTTGATTGCAAGAGACGAAGCAACACATTTGAACCTATCAACTTCTGTTCTTAAGAATTGGATCAAAGGACTTGACGATAAAGAGTTTGCTGATATTGCTAAAGAGTGTGAAGAAGAAGTATTAGACATGTGGCGTGAATGCGTTAACGAAGAAAAAGCGTGGGCAGACTATTTGTTTAAAGACGGTGCTATCATCGGACTTAACGAAGAACTGTTGTATCATTATGTTGAGTATATTGCTAACCGTAGGCTTAAAGCACTTGGTTACAAACCAATTTATGATCGTCCACTAAACACTAACCCACTACCTTGGACACAGCATTGGTTGAGTTCGTCAGGATTACAAGTGGCTCCACAAGAGACTGAAGTAGAGTCGTATATCATTGGCGGTATCAAACAAGACGTAGACAAGGATTCACTGAAAGGATTTAGTCTATGACACAGTCAGTAGTGATATACAGTAAGCCTAACTGTCCTTCTTGCGTTAAAGCAAAAGCATTAATGGATAAGATGAACGTTACTTACGAAGCAAAAAGTATTGGCACAGATATACAGCCAAGTCAATTAATGGCACTCTTTGAAGAGAAGGGATTGCCAGCACCAAGGACTGCTCCGCAAATCTTTATTAGCGATCAACACATTGGAGGCTATGAAGCATTAGTTTCCTACATTGATCAAACAGGATGGAACGGAACAGGGGAGAGCTTATCATAATATGTTATTAGAAAACACATATAAAGACGGCGACACAATTAGTTTTAAAACTGTAGCAGGTGAAGAAGTAATTGCACGCCTAGTAAAAAAAGAAACAGATTCGATGAAAGTTAAAAAGCCTATGGCTTTGACTATGACTAAAGACGGTATCGGCATGGTGCCGTTTACTTTTACTGTTGGTCGCGATAGTGAACTAGATATTAACTTATCAACTATCGTGTTTATTGCTAAGACTGAAAAAGGAATGGCAGACCAATACATTGAATCAACAACCGGCATAAAGATTAACTAAAAGGAGATAAAGATGTCAACAATTCACGAACAAATCGTTGCACAGTATGAAGCATACCTAGCAGAAAACGATAAATTTGAAGGCGGTACTAAAGCGGCCGCGGCTAGAGCTAGAAAAGCACTAGGCGAAATGGGTAAACTTGCAAAAGCAAAGCGAGCTGAGATCCAAGAAAAAAAGAATAATATGTAATAAATACTGTATAGGGCGTAGGAATTGTTTCTACGCCCTGTATACTTTAAGAAGGGCAAGACATGAAGCAGGGCAAATTAAAATGGTACAATCACGTTAAAGGATATGGTTTCATTTCACGTGACGAAGGACAAGCGGATCTATTTGTACACATTTCAGAGTTTCGTAAAGCAGGCGTTAAGAAGGTAGTTGAAGGCATGGTTATCGACTATGAACTTGACGACCATAATGGCAAGCCTGTAGCAATTGATATAGCAATTATCCACACACCAGAATAGTAAGGAGATAGTCCAATGGGCATGATAGAAAGTTTATTATTGCTTTGGGGACTGTTTGTTAAACATGCTATTGCTGATTTGGCATTGCAATCTTTCCGTAACCTACCAGGAGACAAAGGCGACCTTAGAAGTTCTAAAGGATACATTCATGCCGGTGATCATAGTGTAGGAACATTTCTTGTTATATTATTAATTACATTTAACTTTGTAAATGCTATTATAATTGCATTACTAGATTATATACTTCATTTTGCTATTGATCATTATAAAACAAAAATAGTCAAAAGATATAAATGGACACCGTCAGACAATAGTTATTGGGTAACACAGTCAATAGATCAAATATTGCATTATACTTGTTATCTTTCTTACATTCTTCTCTTGACATCTCTCTAAAAAGACTGTATAAATATAAATGTAACGTTGAAGCAATTCAAACGACGAGCTGGACCCGGGTTCAATTCCCGGCATCTCCACCATAAACACATTTACTGAGTGTGCTTATGATGGGGATGACATGGGATCGACAGGCGGATTAGTAGAAGAGTGGAGTTGCCCGGATGTAAGCTCGGTTAACGCGAACGAAACTTATAATTGCAAAAGCAAATATAAACAACGGCGAATTTACTTTCGTGAACTTCGGTGCACTTAATGACTTCGCTGTCAATGAGGATTTCGCCCTAGCGGCATAATCGCTCGGGGTTGGCGACTTACCTAGCAACAGAAAAGTCGTACTTTAACTCTTTCCCCACACTCTATAAATACATCGTGCCAGAAAACGCACACTTTATCTAAGGGTTAGATAACTATACATTGTAGACAAAGAGAACTACACTTCATAAAAACGAGGAAAATCAAAAATGAAAAAGACTTTAATCACAGTCGCTATGGCGACTTTGGCGCTTTCATCAGCGACACTAGCGACCGCAGACGAAACAGTAGCGGTAGTGGCGCCTACTCCAATTATTTCAGGTGCAGTATCACTTGACTTTGCAGAGACAGCGACAAACAAAACAGCCGGAACAATGGGTGTTGAACTTGATATTGATGCAGGAGATCTTGCAACAGTTGATTTAGATTTCAAAGCAACCGACGGCGGTTCACTAACATTAGACACTTGGACTGTTGGAACAACAGCAGGTGCAGTAGCATTAGCATTTGGCGATAGCAATGGCCTATTACCAGAAACAGGTGCAAACACAACAGCAGACGGAACACTAAACGTATCAACAATGACTGAGTCATTGCAAGTAACAATGGGTGCGGCAAGTGTAGCAGTAGGCTTAACAAACTGGACAACAGACGTAACTGAAGTAAATCACCTACAAGGTGCATACACAGTAAACGCTGGTGATCTTGCATTAACTGCAAGTGCTGACTATAACCGTACAACTGAAAACACAGTATTAGGTGGAGCAGTATCAGGCTTAGAACTAGCTGGACTATCTGCAGGCGGAATGATGACATATGACACAGACGCATCAAAAATGGCGTATGAAGGTTCATTAGCATTAAACGGCTTATCAACATACATCAACGGTGATGACGATAACAAACTACAACACATTGGTGGTGAGTATGTTGTTGCATGGAACGGTGCAGAGCTATCAGCAGGTGTTGACTATGATACAGATTCAAAAGATGTGTCACCACAAGCTGGAATCAAATTTAAGTTTTAAGTAAAGCAGTCTTAGAACTAACTTAAAAGGTCGCCTAGTGCGGCCTTTTTTTACGGCTGAAAGAGAATAAATACGTACATAACCAAGGAGGGTTATGAAGTTACACAAAACTTTTGAAGCACATGAAACACAGCCAAAGAAGACGAGTATAGGAAACAATCACAGTAGAACAAAGTTTAGTTCTATGAACAAGAGTAAGAAGAGAAGTTATAAGAAATACAAAGGACAGGGGAAGTAAATGTCGAAAGAAGATAACACAGGAAAGATGGAAGTATCATTGCGTATACTAGGAAACGAACTAGTAGGCATCAAGATGGTAGTAGATGACTTTAAAGTTAAATGGTTAGTCTACGGAGTAATCACTTTGGTAGCATTAGGTTGGGCCGCAAGTAGTTTTGGTCCTGCGTTGTTTGATATGGTTGGCGACAATGTTCAGTAAGCAGTGCAAGTTACACTTAGAATCAGTCAACCAAAAACCATTAGAGCATATGGCAACAGCATTGAAAACAGCAGTAAAGTTACAACTGTTGGTGCCTGCTCTAATAATACACAGCATAGCACCAAGGTGCTTTACTAATACAGCAACTAATGTCATGAAAGACATTTTAAAACATCGGAATGACTGATGTGGCAACGGTTTCGCAAATGGTTAAACATAGACCATATTGTAGATCTAGCTGTCGACCTGTTCTTAATACTATTTGACGTACTAAGTTCACCTATACTAATTGTAATGAGATTAGCACGTTGGATAATAGGCAATTATCTATTAGATGGCGTAAAGAACAAGATTAAGAAAGTAGCACATTGGACAGAAGGCAAGCATCCATTATTACAAATTTGGGTGTGGACAATGATAATATGTGCAGGAGCAGTAATTCTTACACTAATGTGGCTCTTCGGACAAGCATTCGCAGAGTTTATAATGGAAGAATGGGGCGACCAAGCATTAAACTTGGATGAATAACAAATGAGGGAAATAAAATGCAAAAGAATGAATATGACGTGACAGTCGTTAAAGTAGTCGACGGAGATACAGTAGACGTAGATATTGATCTAGGTTTTGGTGTAACTCTAAAAGATGAACGTGTTAGAATTATGGGCATTGATACGCCTGAATCACGCACAAGAGACAAAGTAGAAGACTTGTTTGGCGAAGCCGCCAAAGCACGTTTAAAAGAACTTATGGCAGACGGTGGTAAACTTATTACTACTGAAGATCGCAAAGGCGAAGATATGAAAGGCAAGTTTGGACGTATCCTAGGAGACTTCAAAGTAGAGCGTTGGGAAAATAAACCAGCTGAACTTGTAACAGATATACTTGTTGAAGAAGGACATGCAGTAGCATATTTTGGTGGCAACAAGGAAGAAATTGCCGCAAAACACCTTGTAAACAGAACAAAACTCCTACGTGAAGGCGTAATTTCACAAGAAGACTACGATGCCGCAGTTAAATTGATGGAAAGCAAATAATTTACCAAAATAGGTTGACTTTTGATTTAAAGAGTGTATATTGTATACATTATGTTTAAATTAGATAAACTAGAAACAATGAAAAGAGCTCTTTTGAGCTCTTTTTTCTTAACAAAGGAGACCAATATGGTAAAATCAAATACAACTGGATCTAAATACTTTAGAGTAGGATCACAGAATCAACAAATCCTAGCAAAATACTGGGGTACTGGTAAAACTTTCACTCTTGACGGTTTAAGAGAGAAAATGGATATTGCTAGTCCAGGTGCTAGAATTTCTGAAATCAGAGATGCTGGTTTTAACGTAAAAACTAAAACAGCAGAAACTGGTTACCAAGGTAGACCAGCTCTTGAGTACTCTATTTCAAGAAGAAGAGTAACTGCCTAATTAAGTTACCAAAATAGGTTGACTTTTGCGCCTATCAGTGTTATTATAGTATTAATAATAAGGCAACAGATAGGCGCAGAACATGACAATGAGTTTAGTACGCGGTATGACATCGCTAAACACCAAAAAACGTAAGGCAACTAAGATGACTGCCAGTAGACTACAGAAACTACAAAAAGATCATCGTGAACACAACAAATATATGAAACGTATTCACGCACATAGTAATTGTATGACGTTTGACGAGTACGTAGAATATGTAAGTGGCAACTTCAAACCCAAAGCAAAAACATCTAACAAGGCATGGACATATGAAGGTCCTAAAGTACGTGAAACACAGCACGTTCCTAGTCGTGTTACTAAGGATAGTTTTGCCCCAGCACTACAGAAACAACCATTACAATACTCAGGCGAGCGTAGACTCGTAGGTATTGCAACTATGCACAAAAGCAACATGGTGCCAGTATTTGCAGATGATGACGATAAGACAGGATCAAAGCAAGCAACTGAAATAGCACAAATGAGAAGAAACTAAAGTACATACAAAAGTATGTGCTAAACAACTTTAAATAAAACATGAGGCAGATTATGAAATTAAATTTATATTGGGCAGTAGCCGTTATGACGGTGTCAACCGCTTTCGCCCAAGCAGGAGCAAGTACATTCCAAAACGCAGAAACTGAGGAATTATATACACAAGAAAATCAACCAGAACTTTATTGTCTGGCACAAAACATTTACTTTGAAGCTAAGTCAGAACCACTAGCAGGGCAGTATGCTGTTGCTGATGTAGTTCTTAATCGTGTTAACGATACTCGTTATCCTAACACAATATGCGAAGTTGTCAAAGACGGACCAATCAAAGAAAGTTGGAAAACAAAACAAAATCCTGATCTTTCTGATGATGAACGCATCTATTATCCAAAAAAGAATAGATGTCAATTCTCTTGGTACTGTGATGGCAAGGCTGACACAGTAAGAGATCATGATGCTTGGCGTATGGCACAAATTATAGCATATAAAATTGTACATACTGATAAGATGCGAGGCATTACAGAAGGCGCAACACACTACCATGCTGACTACGTGAGTCCTCGTTGGGCAAGCAAGATTCAGCTTGTTGGTAGTATCTCTACACATATATTTTATCGCTGGCAATAAGGTTAACCAAAATAGGTTGACCTTTTGTTTAAACGGTGTTATTATGTAAAGACAATGCAAAACAACGGCAACACAGAAAGAGGCTAAAATGAAAGGCATTATTAAAATAGGCGTAACCCTAGGACTTCTCGGTATGCTTGGAGCATGTTCCGGTAAGTATGTAGAAATCGCAGAACGTGATACATATGCACAACCTAAATGGTATGCTAACTGTGTCGAATCAGGCTATGAAGGCTGGTTTTGGTGGAAAGAAGAAATGGCGTATGCTTGCGGTGCAGGTGAAAGCATTTTCCAACAAGCGGCTGAAGAGCAGATGTATGCGATTGCAATGAACAACTTTGCAAAACGTATTAACAGTGAAGTGAATTCAGAAACTAAGTTAGAGTTTTACGATCAAAATGGTTCAGAGTCTAGAAAGACTAGAACTGTAATCAGTTATGTTGTAAAGGATACCGTTATCCGTGAACATATTTCAAAAGAGACTGGTACATTTAAGTATGCAGGCAAACAGTATACGTTTGTCAAACTTAAAATGAACAAACAAATCTTTGATGCACTTGTAGCGGAGGCGAAAAATGCAAAAGTTATCGCATCTAACAACAACTAAAACATTTATAATTGTAGGAGCAGTGTTGGCATTATCGGCTTGCTCCTCCAACACTATGCCGACTATGGCACAGTTCGAACCGCAGTATTGTCATACTAAAAGTGAGTATACTTTGAAGAATGGTAATAAGGCAAACAGTAGGGTTGATGTAAATTGTACAGACGATCCTAAAGACAAACATTTTCTAGCATACAGTGGCATGGCCAAGGATTGCAGGGAGCATTATTATGTTATTAATCTTAATGGAAAACGTGTTAGACAACGTGGTTTCGTGTGTCAGAAAATTGATGGCACTTGGGAAATCGTTAACCATCCTTACAATTAGTATTGGATTGTTATCTGCTTGTTCGGCACAAAATACACTAACACATACAAGTAAAAGTTCGTATGCAAGTACACAGTCTGACTACCAACCAGTAGACACTAGTGTAGGTGCTATGCTAAATTATATGTCTTGGACAATTAATCGAATGGAGCCATACGATCAGCAACAGCAAGAACAGTCAGTGTTCTTTGCACTAAATAACTTGCAGAACGGAGAAGTTACTCGTTGGTATAACGGTAACACAGGTGCCCAAGGTGCTGTAAAAGTATCTATGACATATCCACAAGGTAGTGGTTATTGTCGGGTAATTATGAGTCAAATTGTTTACAATAACAAGCAGAGAGACTTTAAAGAAACAGCATGTATTAATGCAGTAGATAATTCCTGGCGTTTTATCCGATAAATATTACATTGTAGAACAGGAATAATACATGGCATTAGGAATATTAGTTTTAATTACGGCTTTGAGTATCTCGGCTGTAGCGATATATTATAGTATCGCAGGTTTAGTTGCAATCTTTGCGGCCGCGGCAGTACCCATTATGATTATGGGTGGTGTTTTAGAAATAGGTAAATTAGTTACAGCAGTTTGGCTACACAAGTATTGGAGTCAAGCTAGGTGGTGGTTAAAGTACTACCTTGCAACAGCAGTTCTTGTACTCATGTTTATCACAAGCATGGGTATCTTTGGCTTCTTATCAAAAGCACATATTGAACAAACAAGTGCAGGCGAAGAAAGTGTTGCACAAGTACAGCAGATTGAAAGTGAAGTCATTAGACTTGAAGCAATTATTAAACGTGCTGACGATAAGATTGAAGCACTTGAAACAAGTGGTACAGGTAGTGATGCTAACTTACAAGCACAAATTGACAAAGAGCAAGATCGTATAGACAAAGCGTTTGATCGTATTAAACCTGCTATTGAACAACAGAACAAAATTATTACAGATGCTAGAGCAACTGACACAAGTCGTACTAAGCCTTATGAAGATCAATTAACAAATATACAAGCAGAAGTTCTACGTTTAGAAACTAGTGCCAAAGAGTATGAAGCAAAGATTGAAAACTTAGACACAGACAACAGTGGAGTTGAACCTTTACTAGCACAAATAGATGCACTAGAACAAGAAATTATTCGTGTAACTAATCAATTACAATCAACTGAAAAAGGCGAGATACGTGCCGGACAAGCAATCATTGGTGTATCAAGTGACGGGCTATTTGGTGGCAACACTAGAACTGCTCTTGCTAAATGGGTACAAGGACAACGTGATAGAATTACACAAATACAAGGCGAAGTAGCGTCAGTACGTAACGAAGCAACTAAAACTGTTAAGATGGAACGTTTCCGTTTAGCAAATGTAGTTAAAGATATACGTGAAGTACAAATACCTGCACTCAAAGAACGTGAACTTGTAATGCTAGGTAAGATTGATGAAGTACGTCAAACAGAATCGCCTGTTATACAAACAGCAAGAGATGAAATACAAAGACTTCGTAAGAGTGCTGAAGACTCAGTAGTTAACAGTCAAGCACTAATTGAACGTCTACGTTCACAACTAGCACAAACAGATAAAGCAGATGAAATTGATGCGTCTGTAGATGAACAACTATTAAAAATTAAAACTGCTGAAGGCGAAATAGATGTACTAACTGAAAAGAAATACAAACTAGAAGGCGAGTATCGTTTGCTCGAAGCTGAAGTAGGGCCAATCAAATACATTGCTGAATTTGTTTATGGTGAAACTGCTGACAACACAATGCTTGAAGAAGCAGTACGTTGGGTCATTATGATTATTATCTTTGTGTTTGATCCACTAGCAGTATTGCTATTGATTGCCTCACAATACACATTTGAGTTTGCTAGAAAGAATGGAAGAAGCAAAGAATGGAAAGACTATGAAACTAATCGTGGTAATATGATTGCGAGGAATGAAACGCCAAAAAAGCCTGATGCTCCTGAAGAGGAGCCTGTAGACGAAGCAGTTAAAGTTGCTGAAGAGATTATGGAAGAAGATAAAGAAATACTAGAGCAACTAGCAGATACTCCGAAAGAAGAACCTAAAAAAAAAGAACAAGAATCATCGGAAGAATTAAAAGAAGAACCTAGTGACATTGAACAATGGAACAAATGGGTTGAGGCCGCAGAGAAAGAAGTTGCTCAAGAACAAGCAGTGATGTTTGGAGACGACAATCTTAAATCACAAGAGATTAAAGAAAGAGCTACTCTTGTTGCAAAGTACGAAAATGATGCGGAATGGACAAAAGCAAAACGTAAATGGAAAGATGACAATCCTGATCAAAGTATAAAGGATTGGAAACAAGCATATGTGTCAGGTAGAATACACGAACTACCATGGGCACCAATAGAAAATGAACAAGAAGGTTATGTACAAAATGCAGAACAAAGTGAAAGTTCAGTTTGGAAGAAAATACAAGACGACAACAATAAGTAATATTAATGTCTGATCCTGTATTAAACTTAATCACTTCACCTGATAAACTATTCAACGACAATCCTAGTTTGTTGTTAGTAAACCCTAGTGATACAATTAAAGAAAATTTTAACCATTATGCTCAACAGTTTGAGAATGATGTAAATTTATACTTACATGAGAATGCAGAAGTTAACCTAGGTTGGCTAATAGAAGTATCACAGGTTGTAGATTATATTATTTTGGATATTGATAATACTAATGTTTCGCATTGGATTATTGGATATTTGTTAGGTTTTGGTAAAACTTTTTACTTGACAAACACCCCTGAAACAGTGTATAATGTAATTAATAATAATAGAATATACGAACTAAAACAATTTATGGAAGGAGTAAACTACTTTGGCGTACAACAATAATAACAGAAGAGGTTCAAGCAACTTTAAACCAAGACGTAACTTTGACAACAAAGATCCAATGGCATCTAAAAGAGGTCTTTATGTAGAAGTGCGTAACGGTGACGTTATGAAAGCTCTTAGAATTTTTAAGAAGAAAGTTCAAGAAGAAGGTATTCTACAAGAATACAAAGAAAGACAACACTACGAAAAGCCTAGTGCTAAACGTAAAAAAGCAAAAGCGGCTGGACGTAAGCGTTGGTTAAAATTACAAGAAAAATCAAAAGTCGATAGAGGTTACTAATGGCACTTACTGCTGAACAGTGGTTCCCTTCGGTCATTTGGTCTGGTATGATGGACGGTGTAGATAATTCTGCAATTGAAACATATGCTCAAGACCGTAAACAACTTGACGAAGGTGTACAAGTATCAAACTATATAGGTTGGCAAAGTGGCCCAATGCGACATGGTGATAACGAAGAATTTGATAAGTTAGTTGGAACAATTACAGAACAAGTTAATAATTGTGCCGTACAAGCAGATATACCAAAACTAGAAATTCAAAATATTTGGATCAATGTAAATACACCAGGATCATATAATCACTTGCATAATCATGCAGGTAGTATACTTAGTGGAGTATATTATGTAAAAGCAACTCCAGAGCAAGGTAACATCTTTTTTGAAAGAGGTGACAATGCTGAATATTTCCTTCCACCTATGGAGAAGCCTAATTACTTTACAAGTACAGCAACAACATACAAAGCAATGACAAATGCAATTTATATCTTTCCAGGCTGGTTAAAGCATAGTGTACAACCTAACCTATCCAACGAAGATAGAATTAGTATTTCTTTTAATTACGGGATGAAACCAAAAAATGCGGATTGATCAAGATATCAAACTAGACTACAAAGATGTATTAATACGTCCAAAGCGTTCAACACTTGTATCACGCAAACAAGTTAGGCTTGAACGCAAGTTTAAATTTAGAAACAGTAAAGCAGAATACGAAGGTGTTCCTATTATGGCGGCTAACATGGACGGTGTTGGTACATTTGAAATGGCAGACAAACTTGCTGAAGGCAACATCTTTACGTGTCTAGTAAAGACATATACAGTAGAACAACTTACGGAATACTTTAACAGTGACATACCAGAGCGTACAGCCAATGTTGCTATGAGTATTGGTACAAGTGATGCTGACTTTCATAAGTTGGTTGATGTGTACAACAATGTAGTACATAATTTAAAATATGTTTGTATGGACATTGCAAATGGATACTCGGATCACTTTGCGGCAAGAGTACGTAAAGTACGTGAAAAGTTTCCAGATATAGTAATTATAGCAGGTAACGTGGTTACCGGAGAAATGACAGAGGAGTTAATTTTAAGTGGAGCAGATATTGTTAAAGTGGGTATTG